>Ga0222717_10000151_pt1 | contig 59147 bp, 87 predicted proteins | sample C33_18DmetaG_FD_165053 | JGI IMG/M metagenome (GOLD analysis project Ga0222717, IMG submission 165053) | Estuarine water microbial communities from San Francisco Bay, California, United States - C33_18D | ecosystem: Environmental > Aquatic > Marine > Unclassified | place: USA: California... | reverse complement strand
AAACCCCCGCATGGCTTACATTTGTTACATGAGTAGACCATGATGCAGGAAGAGGTACTAGTACACTGCCGGTAAATGACACTAGTGACGTATAAGTACTTCTAAATATTAATGGTTTAATAGGCGCAAGTTGTCTTGCAAGTTGAGAAGGAGTTATAGCCACATCATTTGCAGTACCAGCGTCTGTTGCAGCATCACTTGCAACTATTCCCCCACCAAGCGCAGTGCCACTTACAGTTCCAGTAAATGATGCTGCACCAGTACAATTTAGGTTAGAAGTTGTTAAACTATTAGCATTAACTCCTACAAAAGTTGGGCTGGATGTTGTGCTAACATCTTGACCAATAGAAATTGAATCAGAACTACCTATAGTAACACCAGTTCCTGCTATACCGTCAAAACTTATTACCGCACCGATTGTTGCAGGTGATAAATTAACACTAAGTCTACCAGTAGAAGATAAAGATAAATTACTATCAGTAGAAAATGCCGCCCTTGCCCTAGAATCATTATAATAAAGTGCAGAAGGACTTTCTGAAACATCTTGCGATGCAAAGCCAACTTGTGCTGGGGCAAGTTGACCACTTAAACTTTGAATGCTTGGAATTCTTGTAGATGGGAATACCCCACTAGTAATTTTTGTTGTACTTAGATTTGGAATACGTGTGGATGAGAATGTTCCGCTAGTAATAACATTTGAAGGTAATGGTGCTAAATGTGTTGGACCAACAGCATTTGAATTAAATGAAAACAATCCACTAGTTGAATCATAAGTTAATTGAGTGTGATTACCATTTCCAGTAGACACAACACTTATTGCACTTGTGAATCCTGTAATATTTGACGCTGATCTGATTTCATTGATCGCACTAACTAAATTAGTTTTGTCTGTAGTATTAAGATTATCAGGTTCACCAATGTACTCAGCCATAGTATTTGTGGAATTTCTCCAAATTTCTATGGTATCAGTTAAATTTACTGTAATTTTTCTGGTCATATACTATACTCATTTTTTTCTATAGGTTGCTTATGTTTATTTATAAGGTTTTATGGCAAGTTTAAACTCATCCTCATAATATTTTCTAACATCTGGAATCATTCCTTTCATTTCTAGGGGAAATTTTATTTCTTTTAATATCTGATCATAAGTATCAGAGTCTAAATGATACTGGATAAAATGTGGATCATTTTCCGCTAGTAAATATTTATCATTTAATAATTCAAAGAAATCTTCATTAAAATCTTGAGATAGCCAATATGCATAACATATAGCAACAAAATATGATTTTGCTGGTCTAATAGTTTCATCAACATATTCATTGAAATGTAAAACAGCATCTCTAACTATATTTTCTTCACTCCATGTCACATCCATTTTATTCAAATCATCTGAATACTCTCTATTAAGTAAGTGATAAACTTGGGACGCTGTTCTCCATTTTTTCATACCAATCCAATAGTCCTTTATATCCATTACACCCATTATTTAAATCCTTGACATATCGGTAATGTTCTGTTAAACAATTACCAAAATATTTGCATGAAGCACAAATCGGACTTATCATTTCTTTTTTTTCTTTTTCTGCCCAATCTAAATAAGATTGGAAAGAATCCAATTCGTGAAAGTATTCTCTATCGTGTACATCAAACTCCAATACTCCAAACTTGCCGTTAGGAGTAATGTAAACATGATCATCCGAAAATGCATTGTATAATCCATTAAAAGACTCCTCTATCTTGTCTGCATTTACAAATTGAAAATCCATTTGATTTTCTAATTCCATCCACTGAATAACAAACTTTTCAAAATCTAAATGCGTCACAGTAAATGCATTTGCTTGATTAATAGAATATGGTTTAATTTCTACTGATTTAACAGCACCACACATGTTCAATAATTTTATCATTTCATTCACATTCATCTTTAAGACTTGCGGTGATGCAAGAATAAGAACGGCAATCGGTACTGAACTCATCATCATATTCTGAAATACTAGATTTGATTTCTCTCTTGCTTCAAAATCATAAGATACTGATAAATAAACATCGTCATCAAAGAAACCATCGTGCATCATAGAATAGTTTGTATTGATATTTATTTTTCCATCATAATACTTTTTAATTGTATTTTTAACATCATAAAAATAATTTTTTTTCATAGCACCAATTTCACCACCATATAGATCAACATGCTCTATATCTGGAATTTGTGAAAGTAATTCATCAAGTCTCTCAATTGAAATTTTTTTCTGGTCGCCTAATTGTTCTGAAGTAAGATAACAAAAATCACAGCGAAAATTACAAAAATAAGATGGATTTACAGATACAATCATGCATATTCTCTTACATATTCAGTAACTTTAGTGTCCATTCTATTTAAAGAAATTATGTCTTTTGCCATAGATTTCATATGTTTACAATGATCTTCAACCATGTTATGTTGTTTCAAATCTTTAATTGTTTTACGGCATCCATTACAAATTTCAAACATAGGACAAGTAAAACATGAATTTTTAAGACTCATTAAACTCAAATCATTACTGAGGGGTGTTTCAAAACCACCATTCATTTCATATTCAAAATCTATTGGTTTATCAAGATCATCACCAAAAGAGCCGCAAGAATAGTAATCACCTTCTGGTTGGATATTACGAATACCACTATCGCAGTTTCTAGATTGAGGACATATAGTTGGTTTTTTTCTTAGTCTATTTAACATTTGTTGAGTGTTATGTTCCCAATCACTAAGTCCTGCTTTCCAAATTTGAATATATCTCTCATAAATTTTTGATAATCTATATGGTGCTGACTGAGAACCAGATGCCATAGCATAATTTACCTTACAAACAACATTCATCTTCTTAGCAAGTTGTACAGTCTGTATTACAGTATCTTCATTTTCATCCACAATTACCGCAATAAATGATGGTCTATACCCTACATGCTCAAGCATCGCATCAGAACATTTCCAAAAATCTTCTTCTGTAAATTCGCTGTAATCACCTTTAAGTCTACCCCCACCATATTGAAATGAAGTTCCAACACCAATTCTATGATGATTAAAGAGTTCTGCCCATTTTTTTGGTTTCATTAAAAAAGGATACAAATTAGTTGTAAGGGATATTGTCGCTGGCATATCATGTTTATCTAAAAACTCTATTAACTTCCAATAGTAGTTTGGACTCATCATTAAAGGATCACCACCATTTACGATAATAGTTTGCGTTTTAGGGAATCTTTTAAGAAATTTGAATATCTTATTCAAATCAAGTACAGCAGTGTTATCTTCTTGAGTAATTTTAGAAGAAGAACAGAAAGAGCATTTAAAATTGCATAGTTCTGTTGGTTTAATGATTAGGTCCATGGCGAATTCTTTATATTAAAACCAAAGTTTAATGTAATTCTCTCCATGTTAGGTTTTCTAAAATTCTCAACTCTATGCTGAAACTTCAAATCTTGGCTACCTAATATAAGATCATATTTTTTAGGCAGATGAAAACAAGTTACACGTTTGTTTTGTTCCATATTCCTAAACATAATCTCACCACCAGACCCTAACTGCATGTCAGTGAAGTATAATAAAAAGAAAACATTTGCACCTTCAATTAAATCATTATGCCAAACGTCTGAACCAGATGAAGTGCCATTCCAAAGATACGAATATATTAATTTCTTGCTCTCCGCAGAGTTGTCATACTTAGACAAATATGTTTCGTGTAGTAGACTAGCCGTTTTTTTTATTTTTCTTTTCATAAAATTCAAATGATAATTCCAAGCAATTTTGTAATTTTTATTGTCTTTAGATTTTATCCATGGCATTTTTGGAATAGTATCTCTACTCTCTGTATTCATATTTAACCATTTTAATCTTGGAATGGTATCATCAATATGAATAAACATATCTTTTCTATTATCCAGCAAATATCCTTGTTCATTTATTTCCATGGAGATTCCTTAACTTTAAACCTAAAAAGCATTGTTATTCTTTCTTGCTTCAATTCTTTTGTATGCTCAACTCTATGTTGAAACTTTAAATCATCACCTACACTCCCCATTACTATATCGTATTTTTTAGGTAGATGAAAAGTAGTTATTCTTTTATTTTCTTTCATATTTCTGTACATTATCTCACCACCATTATTTGGTTCTGAGTCTGTAAAATACAAATTAAATTGTAAGTTACCACCTTCAGTATCGTGATGCCACTCACACGAACCAGTGTCTGTCCCATTCCACATAGTATAATAATCCAAGTTCTTTTCGGTTTCCCACGGTAAGTAGGTTTCCCAAAGTAAATTGGCAGTTTTTAACATCTTACTTTTCATAGAGTGAAAATAATAATTCCAAGCCACACTTTGCCACCTATCAGACTTTTTTGAATCGCTTCTCTTTAAATATAACCATTTTAATTTTGGTAACGTATCTTTTATATGAATAAACATATTGGGATTGTTCTCAATAAAGCATCCAGAACTTTTATCAAAATTTTCATCAATATGCATTTTACTCCCACCCAACACTTACAGTCATTCTTGGTTTATCTCCAAAATAAGGTCTAATACAATGCACCATAGAACTATTAAAAACTACTAATCTACCTACTTTTGGCTTTATTCTAGTTTTATTTTTTGGATATTCAAAAATATCCAGAGAATCGTAAATATCTAACTCGCCACCTTGCCAACCATTATCATCTATATCTATAAAAAATAAAGTAATAATTTTAGACTCTGTTCCATCATGATGTGGTTCCCAAATCATATTTTCATTATTATCTTCTTCATACTTGACAATCTTAATTAAATGTGATATAGCAATTTTATTTATATTTGAATCTTTACATAACGCAATAGTTTTTGCCTTATTTAAATTTGGAAAATCATCCATATGATTTTTAATATTTATTGCCATATTTTTTTGCATATTAAATCTTGGCAGATCATCCATTGCTGATTTATCAAAAGAAAACTTATGTCTTATCTTGTTAAGTTCTTCTTGGCTTAAAAAATCGTCATAAATTTCTACAGAATTCATTTAATCTTTCCTTTATCATTTCTTCATTTTTATCTAATAATATTTTCATCTCATTAACAATATCTTTATCCTTAAAGTGTCCAACATCAAACTTATCTATACTATGAGAATTATCATCAAGAAATATATTTCTTATCAGTTCTTTGTAAACAAAAAACATTGGTATATCGTTCAATATATTCCACAACTCTTTTGCCACTTCACTCACGTTTTCATAAGTGGTGTATTCTTTTATAAAACTTAAACCCACATGTGGTGTGAATAAATTCATTATGAACATTTCTAAATATTCTTCAAACGTATATGAAAAACACTCAACTATAGTATCATATTCATACGCTACATCACCATATATTGGATTTACTTCAACATCATCCCATTTTCCACTATAGTTGCCATCAAATTGTGTCAGTACCTTTGAGGTTTTTATTTTATATTTTTCTTGATATTCTTTACTAGCAGTTTCAGTTGCTGGTAAAACCATATAAGGATATCTAGTGTCTGCCCACACATCAAGACCTTTCCATTCTTCCCAATCTTTTCCTTCATTATATCCAACTCTATAGTATACTTTAAATTCCTCGTAAAAATCTTTTAATGTGGAACCTGGCATTGCTAAAATTAATTCTAAGTCTAGCCATAATTCCTTTTCTTTAAAATTATTCCATTTATTAGTTAAATGATCCACCAAATCATAGGTTTCCTCAACATCAAGGTCTCTCCTGTTCGCAATTTTTCTCGCTTCTGGTGATATTGATTGTAAACTAATACTAATAACTTGGCGAGTAATATCATGCTCAATCATAAAATCAAGCATTTCTTTTTTCTGTTCCAATTTTAAAGTTTTTAATACCGATAGATTTTCACCAATTTGAACCCCATTATCCACCATGTGCATCATCATTTCTCTATCGCGTTCTTTAAACATTCCTGTATTAGCATCACACAAATCAATATGTACACCTTTGAACCGCCCTATAAATTCCATTTCATCCTTTATCACAGCCATAGGTTTTTTTAGAACTTTTGTTCCAGTACCGCCACCCCACTCACAATAAGAACACTTAAATGGGCATCCTCTAGTGCTTTCATATATCAATGTTATTCGCTCATATAAGTCTATATTTTTAATAAAATGCTTATATTCTTTGGTAAAATAATCTTCACATCTCTTATATACGTTCGTATGTCCAAATGGAAGAGGAATTTTTAAAGAACTACCCAAATAAAATGGAATTTTTTTCTTATCAACAGAATCCTCTAAATACATATCAAGAAAGTATTGAACGAATATTTCTCCTGGAGCAAGAGGGTCTGCAACATAGTCATAATCTTTTATTATATTAGGGTCTTGTTGAGGACCACCCATAACTACTATGGTATCTGGGTCAAGGCCATTTCGTATCCTTTGGTTAATTTTATAATTCCAAACATAATTGGTAAAAAAGACAATAGAACACCCTTTAACATTATCCAAACAATCTTGTATTGTAACTTCATTCCATTTAAATATTGGCTCCACCCAAGTAACTTTTTCTGGATATTTACCATAATCTTCATAAAAACATTTAAAAAGCATCCAATGATAATTAAATTCGGCCCTTGAAGGTATTCCTGTTGGATTTATATAACCTACTTTAATCACCTTTATAGAACTCCATATTCATAAATTGTATCTTTGTGAACCCCTTTAAAACCTTAGACGTATATGGAGTTTCCATTATGGCACTGTCTGGATGGGTAGACATTTTTTTCATTTGAGTGTATAGTGTTTTGGCTGTAGGAACGTAAATAGGTCTGTTCTCAATTTCAGTTTTGCAAAATTTCACCATGATTTTATAAAAGTCTATTTCTTGCCTTCTGGTTAAGCAATCTCTATAAATTCCATTTATTTGAATATTTGACATTATTGTATAATTTTTAGTTTTCTCTGTACCAATCCACCCTAACTCATAATCATTATTCACTGCTGTTTTAGGTGATCCAGTAAATTGAGTAGTATAATCTTCTATCATAGATTTACTATTAACTTCAGATAATAAATTACTTGATAATGGAACACTAAAAACGTACACTTCACTACTCAAAAAATTATCTAAAAAATGAACACATGGGGGTAATTCTATATCAACTGAATAATCAAACACTGTATAGCATACGTTATACTCTATGTCAATTTCTTTAATTGGATTAGTTAATCTTTTCAATCTTGTTGGAAATCTATTTATAAAAGATTGACTTATTGGAGATTTATCACCATTTCCATAAAAAAACATATCATCTTAATCCTTGATTTTCAATATATCTATGTGTCATCTTATAAACACATTCATCAAAAATTTCCTCTGCATATTTGTAATCGTGTGCCATGAAACACCCAAGAGTACATCTATGGAAATATTCACAAGTAGAGCAATTATACTTCTCAAGAAATGCTTTCTCAATAGGTTTGTTATTAGCCTTCTGTATATCGGTTTTATACATCGCCTTATCTCTTGGCTCTTGAACAAGATTTCCACACAAACACATTGTACCATCCTCAAGAACTAATTTTGATGATCTGCATGAAACAACATTACGCTCATTTTCTATCCAAGAACGAATAGGATCAATCTTAGGATAGTTATCTATAAAGTGTGTAAAAATATCGTAATGTTCTTTATCTGTCGGCATACTTCTTTCTGCTTGACAATCAGGCATGTAGTAATCAGCATAAACCTTAACGCCCTTATGATATAATTCGTGCATAAAATCTTTAGGATCAGTTAACCAATATTTGATATTTGATTTAGTAAGAAGGACTCCTATGCCTTCTAGATCATCCCAGAAATCATATACATTTTCTTTGAAAATCTCTAAGTTTGGTTTGTTAAATCTACCTCTAGGATCATATGAAGTTACGAGTTTTGAGTTGCAACCCATGTCTCTACACGCCTTCAATATATCACGCACATAGTCTCTTTTACTAATTACAAGGTTAGTTACCCAATTAATTCCTATACTCTCAAACTTATATTTTTTTCCTAAATCTGTTATACCTTGTGCAAGAGAAATGTAATCATTTTTTAGTTTTTCATCAAAAATCTCGTCTGCAAATATTTCTCCACCCATGATGTTTAAAACTACATGTTTCCTCATCTCCTTTTGAAAAAACTTTTCTATTGATTCCAACTTGTCCAATACAGTATCAATACCCACAATGTTATCGTGGTCTTGCCAGCAAAATGGACAAGACAGATTACAAAATTCAAATAAATGAATCGTGTACTCTTGTTGTTTGTCTCTCTTATCTCTTAAAATAAAGTCTACTAAATCCAATCAAACTTCTCCTGCACCAACTCCCCAAGTTAATAGGAAAAGTGGATTTTTTTCATAGGACCAATAATCAAATAAACCTTTTCCATTAAACATATACTCGTTAAAATATTTTGAATAATAGGTCAAGTTTTTTTCATCCAAACCATTATAATAGTAATAGAAATCTTCATGTTTTAATAAAGATACAAAATTAATACCTTTTATATCATCAGTATCATCTTCTTCATGTGATATTACCCAATCTTTCATCTCATCATCTTGGATAATATACATATTATAAAGTGTTAATGAGTCCAACTTTTTAATCCAAGTATCAACTACTTCTTCATTATCATCAATAAAATCTTGATAACAACCTAAACATTCTAAAGATAGATTTTTTCTTACCAAAAGAACCTCAATAATAAATTCTTCTAAAACTTTAATATTTAATATTTGGGGAAAATGGAGATAGATTTTTGCAAGACTTTCTAAATCATTTCCCTCAACTTTAATATCACAAGGTAACTCTAAGTTACTTAAATAGACAAGTAATTTCTCTCCTTGTAAGTCACTATTTTCATAATCAATAATAAAATTAATAGTATCATCAGAAAAATATTTCTGTAAATCATCAATACCTAAAGGTGCGGTCACTATAACATAATTACTCATAATAAAATCATCTCCTATTTCTTGACGAATGACAACTATTGTGACAATTCGCATGACAAACTACTTCACTATAATTAATTGGTGATGCACTCAAAGCAACAGTTTCCCATGCTATATAAAGATTATTAAACAGTTGTTCAAAATCAGCATCATCCATAATATCTCCTTTTACAATCATAGAGTGATCAACGTCTGCCGAATCAATTTTAAACGAATGTTTTGCTGTCAAAATACCAATATCATTATATGTTGCTGCACTTCCCACACTTGCAGGTATTTTGAGTGTTGCGGCATATTTTTGTGTTGCTTTTTTACAAGAATTTTCAACATCATTATGTGCTACCGCTGAAATAAATTTTCCTGTTGAATCTACTACAACTTGAATAGCATTATAATCTTGTATACCTAAAGTATTGTATTTTGCAAAAAAATTGTTAGCCCAAGATTTACTATCCCATGGGCCTTGTGTTCCAATAGGAACTGTTTCAATTCCTGAATTCACTGTAGTAACCCACTCACAAGCAAACTCTCTTTCTAAATTTGCGGCATCATTCGCAGAAGTATTTAAGGCAGCAATCTTATCATTTCCATTAGGTGAAGCACCAGTAACTGTAATATTCGCGTTAAATCTTCTAATTCTAGTATATTTGTTAACATCATCCAAAAGAATAGCAAATATGTTTGCAGCATTAATTGGACCATCAAAAAGATCAGGGTTTGATACAATTCCATCGGTTGTTCCATTAAAAAATGAAGACATACTTTGTTTTGGTAAATTATCATCACCATACACGATTTGATTATTAATTTTATCAGTCACAAACTGTCTGTATTTTGTAATTACAGGATTTTCTGTAATAGGGTCTGATATAGCCATTCTTTATCTCCTAGACATTCTTTGCCAACTCCATCATTAAACTTTTAGGTGCGCCACATACGTCACCTTCCCATCCTAATTGATGACAATCACCCCCACAATATTTTGCGACAGGACATGAAAGGCAATTAGGGTTTCTTATCTTTTCTTCAATAATAGTTCGTATTCTTCTAGGACTATTTATAAGAGTTTTAATAGAATCATCCAAAGTTCCGAATTGAAATTCTGGTGCTGAATTTGGACAACCACTTATTGTACCATCTCCATTTATTGTAAATAATTTTGTTTCGCAATCTCTACAAAAAGTACCACAAGTTGTCTGAGTTTTTTCAAATTTAGCATATATATTTTCAAAAAAATCATTTTCAAACCAATCCCGCGCACCATATTTTTCACTTTGTTGATGCATTTTCAAAAAATAAGCATCTAACTCTTTATTTGATGGAAATATTTCTGATGCTTCACGCGCTGAACCATTATTGGTCAATCTCTCTAAAGATACCTCTTGAACCCCCAATCTTCTACACCATCTCAATAATACAATAGGGTCTTTTTCTAAAGTATCTTTAGTAAGACTAATAAACAAACGTATAGTTACACCATCTGCTAAAAGAGACTTGACGTTTTTATGCCATAAGTTATATTGTCTTTGATTATCAAATCTTATTTTTCTGTCCCATGAAGTTCCCAATCTATTTCTAAGTGGACCTTTTATAAATTCTCTATGTTGATCTTTTAATTTATACACTAAATTGGTTGTCGCGCCCCAACTCATATTATCCCAAAGTCCATCACAAGCATCATAAACTTTTCGCATTTGCCCTACAGGTACAAGAAATGGTTCGCCGCCATGAAACTCTAAATGAATACCATCATCCTTCGCAGGTTTTTCTTCACGAAATCTATGTATCCAATCAACTATCTTATCAGTATTCCAATAAATTTTAGCACCGTTGCTACCAGAGGTAAAACAGTGCTTACAGTTTAATTGACAAGTTTCTGTGGTTTTAAGATATACTGACCAAAACACTATTCATTTTATCCTCTATAAATTTTTCTAAGCCAAAACTCAAAGTAAGTGCTTCATGTTCATTAAATGCTTGGTGAGGGGTATTCGCAGGAATATGTAGTGTTGCACCTTCCTTCAAAGTAAATACTGGTTCACCACCCATAGTATGCCCTTCCATTGCTATCGTTTTCATTCCTTCACAACAATATATAACGACATTATCTGGATCAGTATGTTTTTTGAATGAATGAGCATTTTTTTCAGCATAAAATAAATGACATGTTATTGGGCCATTATGATCATACATATCTTCTAGTTCTAAACAATAAGAAAAAATCTCTGAGTTATATGCTTCCATTCTTTCAATTTTTATTGAATTTTTATTTTTATTTGCAAGCGTATCCGCAAAATTTTTCATTAGATGTTCTCTACCATTTTCATCTATTGCATAAACCATATTTTGTTCATACGCGAGGTCACTCGCAATTATTTTTAAGAATTGACTCTTAGTAAGCATAACAAAATCCTTTAATGAGTGAGACTATTATAGACTATATAACCTAAAATGTCAATATGTAATTTAAAGTTTAAGTACACACTCAATCATTTTTTCACCCTCAAAATCATTACTTTCAAGAGCGATGCCTACTAATTCTGCACCATTAAACTCTGAACTAGCAACACCATCTCGCCAAGTATATACTGCCTCACCTTTTCTAATTTGACCATTTACTCTTACGGGAACCCTACCTTTAAGTGCAAGTGCTTGTCCTTCTGCTTCTGCATTCATAAGAAATGCTGGTTCTGCTGAAACAACTCCAATTGGAATACCAGAATTCGTACATCTTGTAGTTTCACCATTTGGGCCAAAATTTACCATCATAACAGTTCCTATTGGATAATCTTCATCTGTGGTATATTTCTCCGCAAGGTCAGCAAAATTAGCAGATGTAGCATTACCATGAAATGTTGTAGCATGTACACTAGTATATTTGAAACCACTACTACCGATTTGATATGTATCAGTAATTTTTGGAATAATATTACCACTATGATCTATTTGACCATAAAAAGTAGAGTTAACTGGTGTTTCACCATCACCACCAACAGTAAATGTATTCTTGAAAGTACTAGTTCCATTGTATAATCTAGTTCCAGTATATACTGTGGATTCATTATTTCTGACAAGAGTGGGGTCCATCGCATTGAGAGGTAATTTAGTACCATCAAATGTTACTTTACTTGAAGGAATAGTTGGAATTCTTGCTTGATCAAGTACTCCTGATGTTATTTTACTTGCAGGAATATCTGGGATACGAGCAATGTTAAATACCCCTGAAGTTATTTGATTTGCTGATAAGTAAGGCAATCTAGCAGTTGATATTGTTCCAGTTGTTATATTTCCAGCATCCATTTGTGTTATCACTGATGATGGCAATTGACCAGTTGTAATTTTACCAGCATCTAAATTGGGAATATCATTTGCAGTAAGTGGATTACATATAAAAGTAAAAATCCCCCCACCAATACCTGCTGAGTCAGCATAAGATAAACTTGAGTAAGTACCTGCACCACCAGTTGATACTTCCAATGCAGTTCTTGCCAATGCTTGCACTTCACCATTAACAGCAAATTTACTTTGAATTGAATTTATTGCTCCTACAATACTTCCACTATCAGATGTATTCAGATTATCTAAGTCGCCAATATATCCGGCAGTAATATTTGTTTTTTCTCTCCAACCATTTACGGTATTGCTAAGATCAACATTTTGTAATCGTGCCATTAATCACCTAACTTTCTGTGGATTTCTAACAGCAGAGTTTTTATATCTGCAACTTCTGATTTTAAGATTTGAATTTCTTCTTTTTCTTCTCGCATTTTTTTCTTTCTCGCCTTTGATTTTTCAATTTCTGTAACATCAGTATTTAATATTGCACCAGTTTCCAAATCTTTAACGTATTTATTTTCACCTTGTATTTGAGAAAGTAGCATATCAATCTCCTAAACTTATTGCTCTTAAATCTCTAATTGCAGGAACTCTAGAACTATTTGTAGATTGCATTACAATTTTTAATTTAAATTTAGTAAAATCTGGTAATGTTCCCGTATCTCCACCTATAGTATAGATATACTCTCTAAAAGTTGAAAAATCATCATCACTTGGCATTGCATTATCTACTTCTGCTAAATTCCAATTAACAGTATCAAATTCTATTTCACCCATTTCTGCTTTATAATATAAATCAACATTACAAACTGATGGCTTATTAATTGCTATGAAAACTTTCAAACCATTTGCTGGGGATAGTAACCTTACTGATTTTGTAATATGTTTTGCCGCAGATGATCCATCAAGGGGATCAGTTTCTGGATTATATGTATCATAACCAGTAGTTGTAACATCAAATAATACATTATTACCTTGAGAAGTAGAAGAAACCGGAACAGGACTATCTATTATATTTTCAACTAAAGTTACTGATGCTCTTTGTATATCAATTACTGGTGATACGAAATCTGAAGATGTTGTCATATCACCATAAACGAGTAAAGAAGATTGACCCATTTGTAATTCTCTAATAGAGTTAGCAATTACTCTAGGATTTTTATAATAATTATTAGTTTTTGGTATAACAGGTTCAATTCCGTAGTGTACATATGGAGATTCATTACCTGCGTAAGATTTTCCACTCATACCTTTATGCCTGAAATTGATACTAGTGCCGATTGGTGATATGTTATCAATATTAGGCCAAGATAAATTATAGGTATATTGTGGTGTTATTGTAACATTTGAGCCACCAGTTATAACTGGTGATAACGGTGTACTAACAGATGCTGTCGCTGCTGGAGTTGTTATTGCTGACGCAGCAGATACAAAAGCGAAACCATAAGGATCAATTTCTGTAACCGTATGAGCAGTTCCACTATTATTAATTGCACTTCCATAAGTTGAATCAATAACTCCAGATATAACTACACTATCTCCTACTAATAATCCATGATTCAGCGCACTAACTTTAATAGTAGTTTTTGATGCGACAAGTGTTGGACTGTCTTTTCCAAAGATGGTAATAGGATCAAGATTAAGAACTCTTGATGGAACTGTAGCATTTTTAAAAGTTGCCGCTCCACTAGTGTTAGTAAATTTTGCTCTTTGTAATTTGAATTTCATATCTTCCCATTGTGCGGCCTCCCAAGTTTTACTATTTTGAGATTTAAACAAGGAACCCAAAAATGGTTGTCTATTAATTTTTTCTTCAGTTGTACCTAAAACAAATTCACCAACTTTTGAAGTAAATAACAAATAATCTGTATTATCAGTCAAACATACCAATGCATAATCAGTATTACCTTTTAGACGAATTGGTTCATCAAATGTAAATGTAGTTCCAAGTGTAGCATCAAGACTAGTAGAAACTTGTGATGAGATTAAAAGTTTTTGTGATCCTGGAACAATAACATCAGATGATGGATATCCATTAACCATCGGTCTAATTTGAACCCAAACGGGCATTGTAGAACTTTTCTCTTTAAAATACAAAGTTGCGTTAGTGATATAAACTCCAGTTGCTTCAGAAACACTGAAAGATTGTGCAAGGGGATCAATCATACATCTTGGTATTCTAATTGTAGTATCTGATTGTTCAACTCTTTTTGTGCTAGTTTCTAATTCTGTACCTACAACTTCTAATATTCTGGTAGTTTCAATATCTTCTTGGCGAGTATCTAATACACCACTTGAAGTAAATACACCAGAAGCGGTAGTTATTGCTTTATCATCATCTATTTTAGTGATATCTGTAAGTTTAAATTCCAAAGCCCCAGTTTTAAATCTTATATTATTAGTACTTGGAATAAAAAATGATCCCTCTACTTGACCATTACCATCACTATACAATTTGGTACTACCATTAGGATGCCCTATAGCATTAACTTGAGTATTACCATACTCTGCTTGTTTATGCGTGTTATACGAGTTAAATGATTCTTGTTTAACCCAATCAGCGACAGAAATATCATCAAAAAAGGCAAACATTTCTGTGCTTGGTTGTAATCCAGATGCTCTGAAAAATACCATTTTTGATCGCATAAATGGAATGAAGGCCCATTGAACAAATCTATCACCAACAACTTCATTTATAGTTTCACTACCAACAATTCTATTCACTACAGTTGAAGTTGTTCTATTTACACCAGTTATTGTTCTTCTGTAATATCTCTTTCCTGTTTTTAGCCACCCACTTCTAACTCTAAATTCACTTATATCTGTAAATGGGTCTTCTCTTGAAACACCAGTTTGTGTGATTTCAGAGCCAACTTCTAATCCGTTTAAATCTGAACCACCCCAGTTCCACTCCCACTCATTCCAGAGGACCGCCGCATCAGTATTTAATCTAGTACCCCTATCAATTATATTAGCACCAATATATGCAACTTCTTTCCAATCATCACTCGCAGGAGACAATTTTACGTGACCTCTGAAACCCACAATCATAAATGGATTAACATTTTCAGTACCAGATGCTAAGTTCTGTTCAACATAATCTTCATTAGTATAATCAAGATAAACATTATCCCCAACCATAGTAGTTCCATTAGACTGTGCATCATCATACACCAAACCAATATTGTTGGGATTAAACTTAGGTCTTGCGAATTGTTCTTGAGGATCAATAGATGCCCGATATTCTGAATTATATACATCTGTATGAGTTTGATCAGAAAAATTATCTGCTGTAAACCCACTTTTAGTTCTAGGATTACCATTTTCATCAAAAACTTGAATATTCTTAGTATCCATTTCAAGTAATGATAGTGAAACTGCTTCTTCTAAATCATCAATTCTTTTGTCTAATTTTCCAATATCACTCATAGTATATCGTTTGTTTTCTATTATACTAAACGATAGATCATTACTATTCAAAGTATATGGGTTTAATCTAACACGGTATATTTCCATAGAATTTGAAGGCCCGTCTGGAAATTTTGGGTCCATTGATGCAACACCTTCAATGTATTTGAATTCTCCTGATTGTTGCACAACTAGTTTATCATATCTTGGAAGATAATATTCAATGTCTGCTGTCATAATAGATGCTGGTTGTGGAATTGGACAGACTCTTGAAGAAGAGTGTACAAAATCGTTACCAGTTTGTCCCTTAGTAGGTCTTAAATCAACAACATCTCTCAAGTCAACTTCTGACCCATCTTCCATCGTATATGTATTAATTTCACCATAATCAAATCCAGCACCGACATATGAATTAGGTGCAAAATAATCTCCTGGACCATGCTCAAAGTGAGTAAATGTAACCCAAATCGTAGTATTGTCTAAAGATTGTCCATTCTTTAATCTCAGTTTACCTGTCTCATAAAAAGAATCTCTCTGACCATTATCCAAAATAAATTTATCTGTAATAATATCACCAGTTGCATCACCATATCTAACTTCAGTTACAGAAATAATATCTATTTCGTTTAAATCAACAAATGCGTCTTTTACACCTGGTGTCCAAGCAACTGTATAATTTCTTGTACCAGTTTGTCGTATTTTTTGACTCAGAACTGCATTTGCTTTATAAACATATCCTATGATATCAAATGTTTCTGAGTTTGTACTTTGAGAAGGAACCAAATTTGAAATAGTTACTGTGTTAAAAGAACTGTTTAAAGTTATAGTTGGAGTTTGAACAGTCCCAATCCCATTTGTAACAATCCAACTATTTGTATTTGAAAATATTTCACCAGCAGAGGCAGAAAATGTTAATGTTGACCCACCTGCTGAAACAGAATTTGAATATTTTTTCTGCTGAAACATTGATAAGTTTGTAACAGCCTTTATTCTTGGATTTGGTGCTGGAAAAAGAAGTCCTTTGTTATTTGCACCATGTATAATTGATCTCGCATTTTCTTGGTATATATTAGCATAATTACCATTTGATGTACCTATACTTTTCGCGGAAGTTGAAAAAGAATGACCAGAATACATCTGAACATCAAATATATAGAGTTTATAAGAAACTAAATCATCTCCAGCAGAATTTTTTATATTATCATATTTCTCTATTGCGCGAATTCGGCAAACTCCTGCATTTACTCCACCCCATTCTGTAGCAGTCTTAATATAGACAATACCAAGAGTAGAAATATCTGGAAGTGATCTAATATTAGCGACTCCAGCGGCAGGGGCTGTGATATAAACAAAATTACCATAACTAGCACCAATATTATCATTTATAATAGTTTCTGTTGCTGTTGCTTTACTTACAGATAAAAATGTAGGTAGATTTTTTTGTATTTTATATCCATTGACATATGCTTTGCCAGGAGATATTCTTAATTTAATGTTCGCCATTATGCGCTATCCTCGAATCTTATGAAAAAAGGTTTAACTGTATAATCACCAGACTCATCATTTGTTCTAGTTGCCAGCAAATCGTTGACAAGATTGTATTGGTCAAATCCAGTGACTCTTTCTTCTATTTGGGAATTAACCACCCTCGCAACATACACAAAAGTTTCACCTGCTGCTATTAAATCCTTTGTTGTAAGCACCAATTTAATTCTAAACCTATCTGCACCTGGAGCGGTCTGATTTGGAAGATTGCCTTGATTATCATATAAAGTATTATCATCGTCTACTGTGACAATATCTTGAATCACACGAAATCCTATAGTTTTTGATACTGTATCACTATATTTTGAAAGAATTAATTCTTGTAATGGCGCATGAATAAAAAATCCTTGGGTGAAAAAATCTTGATCGCCAGCAGAGAATTTGGTTCCAAATCCAAACGCTGGATTAGAAGTAGAATTTATAGGTTGAACCACCAAACGAACTGATCCATCAGTTTCTACAAGTTCTTCTCCAGCAGTCACATTTATGGTTGATGTTCCTGCTGTTGCAGTGAGAGTATTAATATATTGAACATAAATTGTTGCAGGATCAGGAAAATCTTGGGGAACAACTTCTAATACCTTTACTGTTATACCAGAAGTTTGACCAACAAAAGATTTGCCTACTATAGATGTTGCTGGTAATGGGTTTAGTGTAATATCTAATTTAATAAATCTATATCTATTATTAATAGCGATGCCACCAGCAGATACCGCTGCACCTTCTTTAAAAATATTTTTGCCAAAACGATTTACACCCTCTTGGATAATCGTTTGAAGTTGGGTAAGTTCTCTCGCCTGTAACGCCTTTTGACTATTAAAGAGAATACGTTGAAAACCCTTATCCTCATCATAATCATCCTTATAAATATTTGAAAAGGTGTTTGTAGTAAATGTCTTAACCATTATAGTTTCTTTCTATTAAGTACAGTTATCTAATTTAATAACAATTTTAATATCTTCAGTCTGATTAGTTACTCTCGCAATTGCTGCTTTATTATCTATATAAAGAACATCACCAGACCTTGGATGAACTTCAGGTTTAATTTTGCTAGAATTTACATTAATATTGCCAGTACCACTACCACCAATCTCAGTGATAGTATCACTATCCCTAAAACTAACATATCCAGTTGAGTCAAATTGATGATAAAATATATCGTTTCCTACAACATTATCCGCAAATGCTTTTGCACCAGATAAACTACCAACAATATACTTATCTTTAGTAAATGAAGATGTTACTGTTAAATTCATCTTATTTAACGCATTTCCCGTATTATTTTGAAAATACCCACTACCTAATCCATGAGAGTCTTTTAAATTTTTAAGAATGCCTATTTGTCTAAAATCTTGACTAGTTATAAAATCTGGTGCATCTCCTGCAATTTTAGAATTTATAACTATCGCTTCAGCACGTAAATCTGTTTCAGCATTTGCACCAATACCCATAGAATTTGATAAAATAGGTCTTATTTTCGCCAGTGTTCCAGTGGCATGTTGTGGAGAAAGAATTGCACCATCCAAATCTGTTTGACTATGAAATGTTGTGGAATCTGAAGCGAATTGTACCTTTGTAATTACACCTGAAGATGTTGTAACTAGGATATTTGGATCAATAACACCATTAATTCTGATCATGCAAGAATCTGTATAATTTAAACCCCCACTTTCTACAAAAAAGGATGTGATTTCACTTCTTTTGGCGGTATCTTGAATAGTTTTTTGTTTCAGTTCTATTCCTGTAGAATTTGAATCTGTAGTATCTATAGTTTGCACTGGCATCCATTCTCGCGTCATATAATAATTAGAAGCCAATGGAGAAACTGTATATAAAAACTTCCATCTATAACCATCTGATGTTCCAAAAATATGGTTGTTTTGACCTTGTGGTTTTACCGTAGATGGGACTGTCTGTCCATTAACATTCCTACCAGTTACCATACAAATATAAACATCTTGAGCATCAGTCATCACGTAATAATATAATGAATTAGATTTATATTCACTCAAAGTCTTATTATCATCATACTCTGGATATGTCACACCTGTTGTCCAGTTTTGTCGTGGAACAACAAGTGAAGCGGCATTTATTTTAACGACACCTTGTAAGCCTTTTCGGAAATCATTTTCTTCATCAACATCTTGCCTTGGTGTAGGTGCTGAATCTGAACCATTAGGCCAAGATTGAGATTTTGATAACCCCATATAAAAATGTGGACTGACACCAGTAGTAATATTTTTTAATACTGGTCGAATTAATTCTTGTTTAAGTGCTTCGGTTACAATTGATGCCATATTATTTCCTACTTTAGATTAAAGCGTCCTTATGTTGTTGTATTGTTAGTCCATTAATATCATTAATAATAGGTGATGGTCTAATATTATACCTACTATTTATATCATTATTATTGTTTTCACAAGCACAAAATTCTTTAATTGTTCTATATCTATTTATTGGAAAATTAGGTGTGTTTCCTACGCTATCATAGGGAGCATTTGGTGTAGCCATGTGAAAACAAAAATCTTGAACATATAATGTGTTAATATCAATACTATCTAAACTACTATAAGTGTTTACATTAGAATTCCTAAAATGATCACTAGAATCATAATAGTCAGAATCTATGAAAGACCTTATTTTATTTAAAGGTCTATTATTTACACCCACTATTTTAACAAGATTCGGATTAAATGAATGAGGTCCAGATAATCCATAGTTATAAAGAAAACCATGGCTGGCATTGTATGATAATCCCCACTCAAAAGGTTGTCCATCATCTAAATAAATAATTTTATTTGTATCAAAATTTGCTGAATCATATCTCGCTTCTAAAATGGCAGTTTGACCAGACGCTACCAATCCTGTGCAACCTAATGTATCGTGATCCATAGTCATTTTGTGATTAGAAGAATCTTCAATCTCAAGATCAAGATTTGGAAGTCTTATTTTCGCTGGCTCTGACGTAATATTTACGGTGTCAATATTATCTATTTCCATTACTGCCGCAAGATGAAATCCTGTTGGATGAACAAAGCGTCTATAGAATTCACCATATTCACCTAAAGAAATTTTTGACCTAATTAAAATAGAAAGAACTTGATAAATCCCACCATCTTGAATTAATTTATCACTTTGCGGTCCAATTTCTGATGCAGAATCACCAACAATAAATAAATTATTTTTAGGGTATTCTAATGTAGTAAAATCATCGTTATAAAAACTTCTGAAAAACCCTTTTGCTGAATACAAAGAACCCTTTACTCTAAAAAATTTTGCAAAATTTCTTAATATTTCTCTAGGTTCAACAAAAAAATCTTGTCCTAATCCTAATGCAAATTCTTCAAACATGTTATCAATATATGAAAGATTTGTCGTTCCAATATCTCTTATATCATTTAGATCATTAATAATATCTCCAAATTGACCATCCGAATCCATATATTCATAATAAGTTTCTACAAAAGTTATAAGATTTGGATAATCACTAATAAAGTGTTCTGGAAGAACACCCTTTACCAAATTTAAATTTATTTTTTCATCTATTCGGTTTTCTTTCATTTTATAATACTATCTTTTGAGTTGAAAATTCCACATTACCATATGATCGTGATGCTCCAATATCTAATGTAATAACATAGTTTCTTAAAGGTGAAATAACTGCTTGGTTTTGAGGTATAGCAGAAACTTTTATTTCGGGTAAACCACCGACAATGGTATCTGGTGCAAAAGTGTTAAGAATTAAAGTTCCATTAAGATTATCATATGAACCAATACCAGTTTCAAGTATAGTTCCGTTACTAGGTACAAAAATTTCTATTTTATTTGATGATAATTTATTTCTAAAAATACAAGTATTGCCTCTATATGTGAATTGAGAGGATTCAATAATATATTTTTCTCCACTAAACGGCTCAAGAGAAACTGGAAAATTCAATTGATATGAGTTAGAACTTCCCAATGTTGGGGAAAATCTTTGTTGAATTTTTATATCAATTTTAGAGGATAAAATTGATCGGTCAACATCATCAATTCCTGTTAATAGTGGTGATCTTCTAAATTTACTACTAAATTTTCCAAGATTATTTGTAAAATATGTTGAGATATAAGAATCAACTAAAGTTTGTAAACTTGTTGTTGTTTTTTTAGTTAATCCTTCATTATAGTAAAACTCTGTAGTCAACTCAATATAAGAAATTTGTGGTTCAACAAAAACATTGTCTATAGACATGACTGATAAATTGTCGGTGAATATTGTTTTAATTTTATTTTTTACAATGTCCTTTGCAGCATCAGTTGTACCACTTGCAAATAGTAAGGATATGTATACTTTTCCATAATCTATCGGAATATTTTGTTCTCCACCCCAAACTGCAACATCAGTTACAGTTGCAAATCTAGATAAAATCATACCTTTATAATCTAAGGGTGTTACCAATCTTTGTTGAGCAGAAAATTGAATTGGCGCAAGAAGTTTTATGGATTCTATAGTTTCTTTTTCAGCCCCAGAATGAGAAGGGATTTGTGAACCAACAGAAATAGTATAATTTACACCATTAACATTTAAAGGGTTCGTCGCTGCAAAATTTATTGATCCATTAGCACTTGAACCAGTAACACTATCATAAGTAACTAATATTTTACCCCCAACAGGTGGTGCTTTTCCAAAAGATTTACCATCCCCAAAATTAATTTCATAATGTCCATTTGGGGCTTCTCGTATATCATAGTATTCTGTAGTTGCTGAAACTTCAATAGCATTGTCTAAAAAAGTATATGTGGAAAAGGCAGAAGATGTTGGTGTATTGTATACGCGAACTTCTAATGAATTTGTATCAATACTTTCATCTGGTATAACATATGTTTGATATGCGCTTAGAGAATCAACTAAAAATGTTTTGGTTTTTGAAACACCCTCATAAACCACAATATCCTCAAATGTGTATATACCACTTAAATCACTGGCGGTGGTAGTTGATTTATTGGTAAAGGTATAAGTCTCAGAGTCATTAGAAGCATTAAAAACTGTACCAATAGGTAAACTTATTGATGATGGGCGAGTACCCACTGCTGATAAATCTATAGAGACAGTTATTGTAGATTCTGATGCGTTACTTGATGTTGGCCTATATCCAAGACCTTCAGCATGGGAAACAACTGATGATCTTAATTGAGCAGTATTTAAAAAAGACTCATTAGTAGCAAAATTTGCTACTAATCCATTTAAGTGAGTATTATATGCTAAAACATCTAATATGTTTGACAAACCAGATGTTTCAAAATCATAATCACTAAATTCACTTTTATTTGCGAAGTGAGTTTTTAAAGAAGATTTTATTTGTTCAAAATCTAGTTGTGCTGATGTAATATTTGTTGCCATTTATCTTAACCTTGCGATATCTGTTTCTAATGTTACTATTTCGTTAGTGGTTATAACTTGAAAAGTGATGGTAACTGAACAAGTGTTATATTCTCCTAATATCTTAGCAGAAATATCTAAAATTATTGCTCTAGGCTCATAATTTTCTATTGCTTCTCTTATCTGAGTTTCAACATCTTCTGAGTGTAGATCATCTGCAAGGTCAAATAAAAGTCTTGTTACATTACCACCATAAAAAAGATTAAAGGGTTTTTCGTAATGATTGGTCATTATTAAGTTTTTAATTGCTTGTTTTACAGCAGCAGCATCTTTCTTTAGAAAAATATCTCCATTTTTTCTTTTAGCAAAAGACAGATCAATATCACTATAAGATGAAGTCCTAAGTGTTATTTGAGGCAATACCCCTAAATTTTTATCTTCTACTGATAATTTCTTCGCCATCTTCTTCTCTTTTTCTATTCTTACTATTTATAAAGTTTTATCTTAACTTGAAGTATAATCTTCTCCATAAGCATCAACAATATCCATAGAATCTGATATTACAGAATCAGGATTTTCTGGAATTTCAATTAAATCTGTTGAACTTATAATTTCACCGTTCCAGTAGGTATCTAAATTCATCTTACAGAACGCTTTATAATTTCTTGGTATCTCAGGAGTACTAATAGCAATTTGAGCATTATGCCTCTTATCATTCGGATCAAAAGTATCATAATACAAAGATAAATTATCATATTGTGCATTGTCTTTAAGATAAACTGCCAAGTCATAAGTTTTACTTAAAGCAATTTTACCTGTTGTGGTAGAAGTTAATTCATAAACTATTGCCCTGCCAGTTTGTTTTAAATCTGATATACTACCACTCTCTATATTTTCTTTTGGTCCTGGTTTGTAAATACCTTCAACAACATTTAAAGAGTACCCACTAAATTGCTTTAATGTTTGAAAAATTTCTAAAATTTTAACATGTGGTATAAGATTTCTGGCTAATGCTTTTTTTTCGTCTAGTGTCTTTATATGTAATAATGTAACTGGATCACCACTACTTGCTGAAAATTTTGATATGGTTGTATTAATAGATAGTTTGGTTTTAGAATCTATATTATCTAAAACTTCTGGGTTGAACATAGGATTAGGTATAAATTGTTGATTTGCATTTTGACTTGATTTTTCAGAATAAACACTTTTTACTAAAACACCTTCTCTTTCATGAGGTCCAATTCCACTATAACCAGTTCCAGAATTTTCTTTTTTATTAGACATTCTTCCTACTTCAGTTGGAACAGTATCATTATAATTTGATGCTAAAATTCCTTTACTTACTTGTTTTAAGATAAATTTATTATTATTTTTGTTATTTTTGTTCTTCATTTTTGATCTTATAGCATGAATATCCAAAATTTTCTCTGTAATACCGCCAGTTGGTACTGTTAAATCAATAGAGTCAAAAATACCATTATCTGCATCAACACTACATTCTCTCACACCAAAACGTGTTTCTTCTAAAAACCTTTTTAGTTCACTAACAGTTGGCAATACAGTTTCATCCAAATTAATCAGCACAGTTTTATCACTAACAAATGTTTGATCTGCTGGTTTTGTGGAGCGGCCCTTTGCTGCTGTACCTGCTGTATTTGCGTGTTGTGCGCCAGCGGCATTTCCTGCCAAATATCCAACAAATTTAGTATCTGCCTTCATGATATTTGCCTTTATCACATTACTCTTGACTGTTTGACCCACAAAAACATTTTTAGAATAAGTTATAACTCCTTCACCACCAAAAGTACCTTCTGAGCCTATACAAGTCATATTTTGTGCTGCCATATTAACATTTGGAGAACTTATAGCCAAGTCTGTTTGTGCCGTGAATGTGGTATTTCCACTATGAGAATAATCAGCAGCGCCATCAGTAATGTTTGAAAGATTTCCTTTAATAGCATTTGTAACATTACCTAGTAAAGTATTTGTTGTTTCTTTGAGTACCGTTAGCGATTTAGATTTTTTTACATATTCTCTCATCACACCACCAACAGTTTTTGTGAAAGAACCGACAATATCCAAAACTTTTTTACCACCCACATTGATATTATAGTCACCTTTTACATTTAAATTGTAATCACCAGTAACTGTCATATTCAAATTTCCAGTATACAAAACTGTACCATCGCCCTCAATTGTCATCGTGTGTTCGCCACTACAAATATCAATTCTATTACCAGTACTATTGATAATTATAGTTCCATCTGGTTGAATATCTACTCCAGCCCCGCAAGTATGTTTCAAAAGTATTCTCTCTCCACCGGGAGTATCGTTTACTTCAATAATATGCCCACAAAGAGACTCATCAACTTGAACTTTAGTGTAATCATAATCACTTATTGGTTGATAACCCAATCCTTTACCTGGAATTCCATTTTTTATATCTAAATTATTTGAAGACTCTCCGCGAGATGCTTTATTAACAGAACTTTTTCCATTATATTCAGGTTTCGGAAACTGCCCAGATGGATCAGAAAATCCTTTATTAGTACCTTGCGTGGCATTAGCAAAAGGATAATTTTTTTCTCTGGTTATAATATCATCTATTTCTGTTGTCATATTTTAACCTCTATTAATTTTTCCAGTGGGTGCTTGACGTTGTTCTAATTTTGCCCATCTATTTACTTCCTCACTATCACTAATATTCACTAAAATTCTTCTGCTTGTACTACCTACTATATGTTCCCATATTTGATAAACATTTGTGTCAAACCCTTTATTGTAAAACTGGTGTCCAGTATACTCAGTGAATTTTTTTCCAACTGTATATTTGCTTGTATCTTTCCAATCTTCAGTTACATATTGAAAATCGTACATTTCTGGATAAGATGCGTGTTGAAAAAATCCTTTTGATCTTGCAAGATTCTGCGAACCCACAAATGGCCCATCTCGCGTATTTGCGTTGAGTTCAACAACTTCCTCAGATTCTGGCGCAACTGATTCTGAGGTTGAAATATCTCTTTTTCCCGCTGCCAAAACCTCTGAAGATATTGCATTCTTTCTACCATCAACATTTAAATTTCTTTTTCCAAAATGTTGAAATATATAAGTCTGCATAGATATTCCAGGGTCTATTTTATTTTTTGGATCAGTATCATTATGACCCCATACTTGACCGCCGGGAAATACTGTATAAAATGACTTTAGAAACGAATTTAAGGTTTTCCATTGACTATTGTTTATTGAAGAACTGTTTGCAAAAGATTTTGCATTTTTAGTACCACTTGGACAAGCATAGCCACCAACAAGACATATTCCTATACTATATTGATTATGACCCCCTACTTTAGCATGTGCGCCAGCAATATTTAAAGGTCTACCACGCTGTAATGATCCATCTCTTCTTACAACATAATGATACCCACAACCACTAAAATCTCTATCTTGATGCCACTGATGTATTTCTTCAGCCCCAATATCTTGATTTATGTATGTTGCACTCCAATGAACAACAACTTCACTAATATCTCTAGTAGCACCTTGCATATCAGATAAAATTTCTTCATAAGAATGTACCCTTGTAAATACATAGTTTTTATCAGAATTTGGATTTTTCCATGCTGCTTCATTTTTTGATGCCACCTTATGACCCACCGTTTTTCTCTCAACAGAAGGTGATATTGACCCAACCATATTAGTAATAGATGGATCAAGTAAACTAATTTTTTCTTGCAAGGCTTCTATATTATCTAATGGAAAATTTTTACTCACCTTACTTGTTAACAAATTAGAAACTAATGAATTATTACCATCTAGTATATTTTGAACAGTATCCATACTTTCAGAAAATGTTAATAATCCTTTTGACAGTGAGGTAACTTCGTTAAGAATTACTGGACTTGTTTTTTCTAACAATCTGTTTAATATACCACCAGATACATCAGACAGAGCATTATCTATTTTAGATTCAAAATTTGATTTTGCATCATCAAATATATTTTCAATATTTGATATTCCATCTGATATAGAATTCGCTTTGTCTAAGAGATCATTTACAGAACCTAACGCTGATATTGATGATAATGATCCAAAATCACCAGATAACGAACTCAATGCTGATCCAGATGGTTTTATTCCTGTTGCCTTTTCTAAGTTAGCGGCAACAGATGCTGCTGATGGAGATGATATTATTTGTGTTAATTGTACTGGTGTATTTGCAATATCTTCACTTAAACCAGTTAGTGCTGAAAGTGTAACAGGCCCAGTTGGAATTTTTAGTAGATCAGAAAATCCTGATATTTTATCAGTAAGTTTTGCAACACCAACATTTTCCAATAATTCATCAGCAGATGGGAAATCTATTTCTTGAGTTAAAGATTCAACACCCCCAATAACCTCTCCCACTTTACTACCCAATACCGTAGATTTTATATCTGATAGACTGTTTGCAGCAATTTGTATCTGACCTGAAAATTCATCAGCATCAGTCATATTTTTTATACTACTTAATGATTGTTTGACTTTAGAAAAATCTATGCTATTAGTTAATGACATTAATTATTCTCCTGCCGCTGGTGTATATTCTGTTTTATTATAAGTCGCATAAACTTCTTTTGCCAAGCGATATCTTTCTGGTGCGGAACCTAATTTTGGAACTTCATATTTTCTTTCCCATACCCATGCAGCATCTTTTATAGTTTTAGTTGTCAACATTTGTGTGTGAACATATTTGTGAGTATTTTTAAGTTCCCACATAATAAATTGTAATTGTGTATCTAAATTTGACAAGACTAGTCCATTATCTATAGCAAATTTTCTTAAATTATCTGCTCTATCAGAATTCCATTGAGCGATACCTATACTATCACTACCATCTTTTCCATCACCTTTATTCACTGCACTAGTATCCATTGATTGCGTAGATTCTACCATAAGATTTCCAACTATGCCAGCGGATTGTTCAGAGGTAAACTGTTGGGTCAAAAAATAATAATATGCTTTTTCTGGGTTACTTCCTCCAGGTATATCTAATGATTTTGCTTCACCGCCCAAATATTCATCTGGTCCAAAATTATCAAAAAAAGCATCGTCATAACCTTGTGGTTTATTTAATTTCGTCATTTCAGATTCTAGTGTAGGTATTGATCCTATAACAAGTGGATTCTGAGAATTCAATCCATCAGTAAAAAATCCCACTACCAGCGCACCAGGTTGAAGTCTAGGCATCTTACCTATCCCAGAAATACCACCTTCTGTTGTTGGTAATATTACTTGCGCCCAAGGTAAATCTTTTAAAGGTATATCACTCAAAGATTCACTGTGTAATCCTTGAATTCTAACCCTAACTCTTCCAAGTTTTAATGGGTCTAGATTATCTTCAACAGTCCCTACAAACCATCTCATAGTATCGCCATAAAAATCGTGTGGTTGCATTAATAATTATCCTCTTTTTGGTGTTTTTTGAGATAAGCGACTACAACCAATAATTGCAGAATACCTTGGACCAGAAAATATATGTCTTGCTGCATGAATAATGTAACTACCAGACCTTTTTTGATCTTTTTCCTCATCACCATTGTCTAAAAAATTAAAAAATTCTAAATTTATAGTATTTCCAATACTAACATTAGTTTTTTCTTGATAAAAATTTCGGCCCGGTACAGATATATCTATAGGTGCTGTATTCAATACACCAAGTAACGCTGCCGCTTTTGCTCTTAGCATATGCTTAGATATGTCGCTTGCTTCACTGTAAGTTTTATAGTTATCTGCATATGAACTTGTTGGTGTGATTCTACTAATTTGTCTTGTATCATATTCTTGAATTGTTTTATTATTAAAGGTGTTAGTAGTGTCTATTATCGCTTCTTTTTGGCCTGATTTCAAAACTTTAGACTTTAAATCTTCAAAAAGTTCTGACATAATATGTTTTTTTTCTAATTTCACGCCCTTAACAGTGTCTATATGTGTGTATGTACTAGACATAAGACCAAGTTGACATAACATCATCATATTATGTGCATTTGACTGATTAACATCACTAATTATGAATGACTGTCCATTAGCATCTAACATATTATTTGAAATACCTTGATTATAGATATAAGGAGTTAATTTAGAATTTAAAGCAGTTGACGTTAATATTGTTTCTAAATCAATATATCTTATATTATCATCGGCTAAAGATGAAAATAAATAAAATGGCATACCATTATTTGTTACTGCCCTTCTTTGTATCCAACTGCAAGCAGATAATGGCGTCAAATTAGGAACAATAACTTTCATCATTTCGCCGTGGTGATTAGGGGATATGTTTAACATATCTCTATTGAGATGTTCCCTTAAAATAGTTTTTATTATATGATCTGGACTGCCACTATAAGATTTAGAAATTCTTGTTAACTTGGATAAGAAAGAAATATCTTCTAAAATACTTAAAACAAAAACTTTATCATTTCCATTTGTACTCAATGTGCTAAGAACTTCAGTAATAACAAAATTCTTTCTAATAGTACCCATTTCTGTTTCTATTTCTATTAGTAATTTTTCAGTTCCTACAAAACCTATTTTATTAGATAAATTTTCATTATCTAATATACTAACTTCACCTGTTAGATATGGATTATTCAGATTCTCAAATATCTGAATTTCAATTGATACAGCATGTAAATCAATATCATCAATAATCCTTTCTCCAGATACTACTAAATGTTTTAAAACATAATTAAATGGAGATGATTTTTCTGGATCAACTATCTGAGTTTTTATCATTTATTCCACCAACAGAGATGATTTATAAATATCATGTAATTCCAAAATCATTTCTGGTCTTACAACTCTAATAGATTTATTTTCATTGTTTTGTTTGTGATAATGTGCAATATGAGTAACTTCTGTATTTGAACCGCCACCAATTGTCGGATCAATATCAACTTGATTACCACTTGCGTCAGTAAAATATTTTACTGCATTGTATTCTAAAGAGTGAGAATTTAAAACTACTGATTGTGTAGAGTCACCAGTTTTTTGAATAGTTTCACCATTAGTAAACGATTTCACACCACTTACAACAATGTGACCTAGATTAACATCTCTGTCAATAATTGTAGCATTTGTTGAAGAATTAACTCCAGTTATATTATCACCAATTTGCATTTTAGTAAAAAAATAGTCTCTCGTAACTAAAGTTGTGTTTGGATATTTTTTTTTAACCCAAACGTCTAACTCATTAGATGATAATGGAAATCCATTTTTACGAATTGAATCATTCATCAAATAAAATGTCCAATAATATTTTGTTGAACCGTACAATTTCTCTGATAATACATCAGGTCTCTCACCATCTAAAATGTCATATTTTTGATAAATAGAAACATTTTCTTTTACTTGATCAATAATATCAACGTATGCTGAAATATCTTGAATATAGGCCACATCAGTTTCGTTACCAAATTTGTAACTTGTGAATGGAAATCCGTTAAAAAAACTCATTATCCTACTCCTAATCCATCTAACATAGTCCATCTTTTTCCATCATCTAAATCTTCTCTGGTAAGTGTTTCAGTTTCAACAAACGACATACTAATATCAACTTCAGAAAATTCACCATCATCATGAAACCCCATAGCCCCAGAATTATAATTTGCATTAAAAGATTTCATATGCATGTCCTTAAAGAAAAATCTTTGCTGATCCATTTGATTAGAGCCATAAAAAAGACGAACTCTAAACATAGGTGGAAATCTATATCCAACAATTATACCTGCTCTTTCAACACCTGATGGATATAAATTTTTACGAAACCAAGAAATAATTTCTGCAATTTCTTCAGATTCTTTTTGTGAATTTGGTATTAATTTAAATGACCAAGAAAATTCTCTTAAATTAACAGATTTAAATATTGCCCTCATGTTTGGATTTGGTGTTGTTTGTAATGATGATCTTACTGCCCCACCAACAGCACCAAATTTATTAACTAGTTTTGAAATACCCACTCTTGCAAGGTCTTGACTTTCAAATTCACTACGAGCAAATTTTGCAACATCAGAAAAAATACTTGATTCTTTTATTGCTTTTATCGCTGCATCTGCTCCGCTAGAACCCTCATTTACAATATTATTGAGTGCGCTTGCAAATGTTCCAAATTCCATATTCTCGTATTGAACACCGTCTTGTATTTGTATTGACGGTGGTAAATAAAGGGTACAACTTTCGTTTGTTAATCTCTTTTGTTGTTTTTTTAAAATATTTTCTCTGCCAGCCCTTGTCGCTTCTGCGAACCTTTTTATTATAGATTCTCTTTCTTGTTTTTGGCCAGGGTCCAAAGTATTGGTACTCCCTAACTCAGAATTTCCTGACAATGCGGCATCAGTAGTGCTAGAATTGAAAGCATCTCTCACTGAACCAACAGAAATTGGGATCACTTCTACAGTTTGAAATTTTATTCTTGCTCTATAACGGTCAGTGTCGTGAATTGGAAACTCTAGTTTTTTTGTGGTCATATTATTTTTCCATAAATACATTCGTATCTATTATTTATATGAGAAAAATGAAAACACACAAAGGCAAATATAAAATAAAAAATCGTAAAAAATATAAGGGTGATCCAGATAATGTTATATATCGCTCTGGATGGGAAAGATATGCCTTTCAATGGTGTGATAGTCAAACACAAATTACTGAATGGTCAAGTGAAGAAGTTGTAATTCCTTATTTTTATGACGTTGATAAGAAGTATCATAGATATTTTATGGACCTAAAAATAAAATTAAATGATAAAGTTTACCTCATAGAGATAAAACCAGATTCACAAACTAGACCACCTAAAGTACCATCTCGCAAAACTAAGCGTTATATTAATGAAGGTATGGCTTATGTAAAGAATATGAATAAGTGGAAAGCAGCAGAATCCTATGCCAAAGATAGAGGGTGGACCTTTGAAATTTGGACTGAAAAGACATTGATTAAAATGGGAATTATGCCAAAACAATTAAAACCTCTACCCAATTTGAAAAAATTAAAACGTCTATAAATTGATATAAATAACAATGAATAACTTTGGGAATATAAATGTCTAATCTGTTTCAAAATTTAGAAGTACAAGCGTTCAGAGCGGGAATTACCCCTAGAACCAAGGAATCAATTTCTTGGTTCAGAGATAAGGCATCTAAAATGGGAAAAATAAATAGAAATGAACTCATGAAAGATGAGACACTTAGACTTCAAAATCGCCAAGCGGTTGGTAAAATGTTTATGTATTTCTATGACCCAAAAGGCAAAGATACACTACCATACTATGATAGTTTCCCTCTCACCATAATCGTCGGCAAAGCAAAAGGTGGTTTCGCTGGATTAAATCTACATTATTTACCTATGACATTAAGAGCAAAATTTCTTGATAGTTTATTAGAAATTACAAATAATAAGAAATATAATGATACAACCAAATTTAAAATGTCTTATGAGTTACTTCAAGGTGCGGCAAAATTTAAATACTTTAAGCCTTGCTATAAGCACTATTTGGCAAATCATGTAAGAAGTCGTTTTGCTTTAGTTCCAGCACCAGAGTGGGAAATTGCCACATTTTTACCAACTGCTGATTTTCAGAAAATGTCTCAAGCAAAAGTACATAAAATATCAAGAGGTATGATCTAATGGAAGCACATAGTATAGAAAAATTTAAAAGTGCAGTTGCAAAAGGTATAGCAAGATCAAATCTATTTCATGTAGAACTACCAAGAATCTCAAATAATAATATTTCATCAGAAGATTTGAATCTATTTTGTAGTCGTGTGAATCTTCCATCTCGCCAAATTTCCACAGTAGATAGGGTAATAGGAATAGTAACAGAAAAGGTAGCGAATACATTCATAACTGATGATGTAAACCTAACCTTTCATGTTACAAACGATTATAATATAAAAAAATATATTGAAAGTTGGATGAACTTGGCGGTTAATAATGAATCATATGAGTTAGGTTATAAAATTGGAAGAAATTCAACAAGTGGATATGGTAAAGAAGTTGTAATACATCAACTCGCTAAAAATGCAGGATCAACAGGAATAAAACAAATAAACAATAATCCTGCAAATGAACAAATTTTAAATATTAATACCCCATTAAGTATTCCTGGAATGAATGGATTACATAGAAATGATCTAAAACCAGTTTATACTTGTATTTTAGAAAGAGCATTCCCAACTTCAATGGGATCAATTGAATTATCAAATGATATGGATGGACTTGTTGAAGTGAGTCTATCTTTGACTTATACAAATTGGAGAAGTAAATAATGGCATTACCAAAGTTAAATGATATACCAAAATATGAATTGACAGTACCATCAAGTAAAACAAAAGTTAGATTCAGGCCATACTTAGTAAAAGAAGAAAAAATCTTAATGTTGGCGATGGAATCTGAAGATAAAAAGGCAACTGTAAATGCTATTGTTGATACAATTATGGCATGTATAGAAGGTGATATAGATCAAAGTAAACTAACATCATTTGATGTTGAATATATGTTTTTAAAATTAAGATCAAAATCTGTAGGGGAAAATACTGAAGTGACAATAAAATGTAGTGAATGTGATGCAGACAATCCTGTATCAATTGACTTATCATCAATTGAAGTGACAAAACAAACTTCAAATAAAGAAATAAAAATAACAGATGATATGACTTTGTATATGGGATACCCTAACTTCAAATCTATTATGGACGCAGACGCAGATGAAACGACAAGTGACACAATAAAAACATTTCAAATGATAAGTAAATGTATGAAGGTTTTGGAAACTGCTGATGAAAGATATGATCTTGCTGATGAAAGTCAAGATGAAATTCAAGAGTTTATTGGGTCTTTATCTGCAAATCAATTTGATAAAGTAAAAGAATGGATTCAAACTATGCCAAAATTATCTGAAACAGTTAATTTTAATTGTCTAAGATGTAACCATGCAAACGAATACACTTTAGAAGGATTGGATGATTTTTTTTAATTGCTCTTTCTCATGATAACTTAATAAGTCATTATAAGACCAATTTTCAATTAATGCAAGACCACAAATATTCATTAACAGAACTTGATAATATGATGCCATGGGAAAGAGAAGTGTACATTACATTATTAATACAGCATGTTGAAGCAGAAAATGATAGAGTAAGAGCGCAACAAAATAACTAGGAATAAAAAAATGGCTTTTGGGACAACAGTAAATGAGGTAAGAGAAATAAACAGCAAAGATATTGCTGATATTAATCTCAGAAGTATGGAGTTGAATAAATCAACACTTGATGAAATCAAAAAAGGTTTCACCAACTTAGAAAAATCTGTTAAAAAAATGAGTGGTGGAATACGAATTCCTGGTTTGCAAAGTCTTACTGATATGGCAAAATCATTGACAATGATGCCTAAGACATTAGCAATGAACTTAGCAAATGCCATTACAGCACCGTTCAAAGCCCTTGCAACAACTCTTACCGCCCCATTTATAAAAGCATTTACATCTGTAAGAGATAGCCTAAAAGCCACATGGGAAGGAACTAAAAAATTATTTGGTGGTTTCTTTGGTTTCTTTGGAAGTATATTCGGAAGGTTTTTTGGTAAGGGTACTGATCCAAAACTAATGAGTGAAGTTAAAGACATAGGTAAAAGTATGTCTAATTTAGTTTCTATGTTTTCTAAATTTCTTGCAAACCAACAAATGTCAAGACTTGATGCGATTGAAGAAAAACGTGATAGAAAAAAGGTTGATGGCGCACTCAGTAAAAAAGGTGTTATGCGTTCTGGAAATAGACAAGGTGGAATACTTGGAAACCTAGCAAATATATCTGAAATTATGCAAGGGTTTGGTGGTTTTACTGGAGCAATTTTAGCGACAGTTCTCGCTGGCGGGGCTGTTGCATTTTTAGTAGCAAAATTTAGAGATCAGTTAGGTATTGATCCTGGTTTCAGTATACTTGATGCTATCAACAAAAAATCGGAAGAACTTTTTGGTTTGCCTATATTTGGTGAAACAATGACTAATGCTTTAAAATCAATCGGTGGTGCTTTTGCTGAAGGTGGTGCTTTTTTTGCTTTGAAAGAAAGTGTTAGTCAAATGCTTACAGCATTTCCATCTCTTCAAACAGCACTTGATGGTATGAAAACCATGTGGGAAGAGACAAAAATATTTTTTGAAGACCAAATAGAACTTATCAATAATATCGTAACAACTTTGGGACTTGATAAGTTAGCAAGTAAGATAAGTGAATTTGTTAATAAAGAACTCGGAATTTTTGAATTAATTGGTACTATAGCAGCACTTAAAATAGCAGTGGGTGTTTTAAATGCGGCAGTGGGTTTATTTGGGGGTAGTAGACTCAAAAAAAATACTGTGGCCCTTCTACTTAATACCAAAGCGATTGTCGCACTGACCGCCGCAATAGGTGCTGGGGGATTAGGTGGTTTTGATATTGATGGTAAAGGTGGTAAAAAAGGAAGAGGGAAAAGAAGCAAATTTCAAAGATTTAAAAATATGTTTGGATTTGGAATGGATGATATTGATGGTGCTGGTGATGGTAAAAAAGGAAGAGTAAGGCGTAAATATCCAGCAGGAACAAAAATCAATGGCAAAGCGGTTGGTGGACAATTTATGTCAGATGCTGCAATGGATGCTGCTGATAGAAAAGCCCAAAGTAAACTTGGAAAACTTGGAAAACTTGCAAAATTCGGTGGCCTTGCCAGAGGTGTTCCAGTTGCTGGACAAATTCTTGCGGCAGGTATGGCAGTATTTGATGGTGTCACAGGTGCTGGGGATGCTTTAAAAACATTTAAACCTCAAACTCTTACTGATAGTATTGAAGTTGGTATGGTTGGTGCTGCTGCTGGAGTTACAAAAAGTTTTGCTGGATTAGCAGATATGGCAACTGGCTTATTTGGATTTGATACCGATTTAGCAGGTGGTGTCACTGATATGAGAGATACTTTTTTAAAATGGTCTTTAGGGACAAAGGAAAAAATTGAAGAGATGAATGGCCCTGATATGTCAAATTTACCAGAAAGCCAAAGACTTTTTGTAGAAAGTGAAAATAACAGATCACTTTTAGCATCAAGATTAGAAAGTGAAGTTCGTGCCGCTGAAAATATGGCAGTTGCTGCTACTGGTACTGGAAATAAACAACCAACTGTTATAATGGATAATTCACAATCTCAAACTGTTCAATCAAACACAACTAATCTTTCTCATAGTGGTCTAACCAGTGTTGGCAGTGCAACAGATGCTGCACTGCGCTGGGCATTTCCTCATTATGGAAATTAGTCTTCGTTAACTAGACTTGCAAAATAATCCATGGTATTATCTTCACCGTCTACTTCTGTCTTTTTAGGCAAAGCAAAGTCTGGAATATTATCATCCAATGCTGGAGCCTTTTCCTCACCCAATGAAGCAGTTTGTGCCATTGTTGGTTGAGGTGCAGTTTGACCAAGAACATTTCGCATCTTAGTCTCTAGTTCTGCATATGACTTATAGTTTGCTGGATCAGTAAACTCTGAAAGATCATAACACTTGTCATATACTTCTTCCAAGCGTTCATCACTATCTGATACTGCGCGTGATGCAGAAAATTCAGATTTATCATAATTACGATAACCTTCAACATCACGAATTTTGAGTTTGAAATCCGCACCTTCCCACATACAAAACGGATTCATAGGTGTTTCATCTGCAAACTCTGGTGACCAAGCATCCATAAGTTTATCAAAGATTTTCTTACCATATTGGTACATGAAAACTTTGCCTTCATTTTCTGGATTTCCTGGATCAGAAACTACCAGAATATTTGAAACATGATGCAGCCGCCGCTTTTGACGCCGCGCTGTTTCTTTATCAGATTCAATACCACTATTCCAAAGTTTGGAATTATATTCACCAACTGGGTCTTGTTGTTCAATTGAAGTCAAAGACTTCTCAATATACCATTTACCAGTTGGACCTTTAAAGGCATGATCCCAATAACGTACAAAATGTACTTCAGAACCTTCTTTCCCATCTGGCAAGAAACGAATAACAGCATAGCCATTATTTTGTTTATCAACAGTGGGTTTCCACATGCGTTCATCCACATAAGATTTTGTAGTGGTGTTTGTTGCTGTTGCGGCAGCAGTTAATCGGTCAATCTGACCACGATTACGTTTTAGATTTGCAAAAGACATATTTTTATTTCTCCATATATGCTGAATTATTGCTGTAATATTTTTAGTATAACTGTATTATATCATATTTGTGTATGTGTGTCAACCATATTTATCAAATTATTTTCTCTGAAAAATAATGGTCTCTTTACCAGTGCCTGAGTTTACTGATGGAATTGCAACGTGACCATCTGGCACAGGTTGTGTTCCCACATATTTCCAAGTTGTGCCTACTGCACGATTGGCTGGACCTGCGGCAAAAAACTCTTCATTATCATTTAGAAAGAGCATCGTAATCAAGATTAGTTCAAACATTTATTTTCCTTTTATATGTTTATATAGTTCGTAGTAATAGTCAAAAGATATTGGATAATTTTCTGGGTTTGGCAGTACTCCTTTAAACATTAATATAAATTCTTGTATCTCTTTATCTGTCATTTTCCATGCTCTGTCTTTTATCACAATACATTATCCACATATACCAAGAAGCCCATATAGGTATAAGGGCAGATAAATTAATTACTGGTGGTAATATCGTGATTACTGCTGGAAACATAAACATTGCCATGAGAGCCACTGCTATATAATCATACCACCGTATCATTCAAAAATCAATTCGTTTTGCTTTGGTAAAAAATTAAGACTCATCGCTTCTGCCTCAATCTTCTCCTTTATTACTGGTGATATGAATTTGCTCACATCCTCTGGTTCAAGTTCAGTAATGCTACATACCTCAACAACAGCATCAATATAACCTAGTTTTTTATCAATTACTTGTTCTTCTATTAGTTTGCTAAACTTTGCTCTATTCATAAAGTTTTTTTCTATCATTTATTCATTGCCCTTAAAATTATGGTATCTTTATTAATCCTACCATTCGCGATGGTTGTTTTTGTGGTAAGACTAGACCACTCTTTGTTTATTTGGTTTGAAGTCTTTTTGAGTACCATTGGAATAAAGACCTCTGGTTTACGCAGTTTTGTAACTCTTGATGCCTCAAAATCAACGCCTTGAAGAGTTGTCCCTTTTACCTCAAAACCACAACTCTTTTCGCAAACCAATTCAGTTAATGCCCTAGTCTTTGCATTGAATAAATAAATTCGCATCGCTCCAATCAAAGATGTTGGGCTAATAGATGCTAGTTTAAACTCTACAGAGTCTTTTAAATATTGAACTTTTGCTACTTGTTTTTCGGCAGACTTTACTACAGGTCTACGAGTCTTACGAGTCGCCTTCTTTGCTGTCATATATTTTTCAATATCAGTGAGAATATTATCTACGAACTTTAAATATTTTTTCTGGTCACTTACTTTCATAGACGAATAGCCCTCAATAAGATCAGGAGTTTTTTTGTTTACTAATTCGTCCAATTCATCCCTTAATGGAATATAGTGATCATATGTTGCCTTTGCTGTAATGTAAGGAACATCATGTTTTTTCATTTCACTATAAATAGAAAAATCTTTTTCATCTTTCCAATTATCAATAATAACTTCAATACCACCAATAAAATCACTAGTACGTTCTTTAATAATTTCTGCTGGAGATTTTCTTGGAGTCGTAACAACTCCAATATTATCAGTTTTATTTAAAAGTTTACGCTTACCTAGCCGCAGAATTTCATTAACTTGTTTTGTAAGAACTTTTTCAGCGTTCCACCAAGTAGGAAATTCTAATTGTAGTTCTGCCCATGCAATGGTTGCCGCTAAACTAGGAGATTGACTGATTGCCCAATCTGGGGCTTGTAATGCTATCTTAGCATCTTCTTTAGATAAGGACTTCTTCACATGGTTTTTTATTTTTACAGCAATATCTTTTCTGTCAACCTCTACTCTTATGTAATCGTTGAAATGCTGAAAGTTATCTGTTGGTGCAGCAGCAAATCCAGTTTTAGTTTTTCTAGAAAAAGATTTTCTTTTTTTTGATCGTGCCATGTGATTCACTCCTAGTGATTATTGCCATAATCCTAAACTATTTTTTAATGAAAGTCAAGTCTTCTTTTTCTAAAATCCATTCTGGCAATTGGATTAATTCTACTTCACCATCATCATGTTTCTTATAGACAACATAACCTTCATCGCAAAGTTTATCAACTGTATGATCAACAATTCTTTCTATCCTTTGAGTATCATATTTTTGAACTGCTGATTTAAGTCCTAGACGATAGGCAATAAAAAGCGCAAATGTGACGATTGCGCTTAATATATATTGGTCAATTACAATCATACCATCCGCTCAAAAGAAATGAGTTTTGATGGTTTAAATGCTCTCCAAGCATTAGCATCTGTACACCAAACTGAAATACGATCTAGATCAAGGTCAACAGTATCAGATTCTTTTAATTTAGTACCAAACTCTGGTAGGTGATCTGCCATCAAAGTACAAGGCATAACACGATTGTCACCATTTACTTTTGTAAATGTGACTTCATAAACTCCAGTTTGGAGTTGTTCAATAAGTTCTGATTTCGTTAGCATATAGTTTCCTTTCATGATATACTGAATTATATCATAGTTTGTTTAAGTTGTCAACTTATATTTTAATTATTTATACTTGACCACAAAGTTGAAAAATGGCCTAATATTAGAAAGGGAATTCCCTTTTACCACCAGCAAGATTTTTTATTCTTTGCTCTAAAAAACTTATGGTAGTATGAATATGACCACAATCATGTGGTTGAATTAGAGTCCTATAATACTCTATTTCTTCTTCTAAGATTTGTATTCGCACATTATCAATGTGTTTAATTGGTTCCCAAATATAGTTTTCATTCTCCATTCCCATTAATTACGTTCCCCATTCACTTCTTGTTTTCATTGCTTCTATAACAAACTCAACATGACTTTCAGTACAATTACCTACAACAGTATCATCACCAGTATGTGAAGGTAAGAGGTTTGCAAGTTTGTTCTTATAAAATGTACCTACTTCATATAAATCACGTTCTCTGCCATACCCATTATCTATGATAGATAATCCATAGTCACCAAACCGCACAACTGCGCGATTGCCACCGTTACTCATAGGTTCAAATTTTAACTCTGAAAATTTCATAGTAAATGCCGTATATACAACTGTTCGCATAATAACTTAGGCTCCCATATTTTTGCAGTGATTTTTCCATTCTTTGGATAATCCCACATATCTTTGAATTTGTTAATTGCACAAAATTCACTTATTTCGCGGATGGTAGTTACGAACTTACCATCCACTGAAATTTCATATACTTCAGTTTTCATCAGCGAAGGTATCCCGGACCTGTCCAAGAAATACTATAGTCACCATCAATAATATTTCCGCGAGATGAATTCCGCGCTGGAGTTTTCCAACCAGCCGCCATGAGAATGTCACCAAGATTGAATTTTTTATCGGTGGTGGTATTGACAATAAAACCCCACACTCCACCAGAACCATTTACAATTCTGATATATTTTTTACCTACAGTGTAGGTAATTTTTTCTGCAAATTCTTTTTCCATTTTTGCTATATGGTCAGCAAGAGATGGATCAGAAGATTTTGATCGTGTCCCATAGTCTGCAATAATGTCTGAAATCAGAGCATTTACATTAGAAGTGATATCAGTCATTTGTTTGTCCTTTCAAGACTAAGTGATTCTCTTTACTTTTATAATATAGACAATTTTTACTTGATTGTCAACCCCTATGCAAAGGGATTGATATAAAAACCAATAGGCAGTCCATAACCATTTTCACCCATATAATCATCACGAATATCATCAAGTGTTATATGATGAACAGAACCGTTGTCCCACATTACATCAACCATAGTACCTTGGGCGGTATCTTCCATTTTAGAAATTTGACCATGCATCTCAGGAACTGTCGCTCCAAAATTTCCAATAATGTCTAAACCGATATGTACATTCATGGGGAAGCCCTTTCAAGACTGATTCTCTTTACTCTTATAAACTAACATAAGATATAAATATTGTCAAGACCCATAAACAGTATTATGTGTATTATTTACTCTCACAAATGTAGCACATTTTGATAAATCTTTTAATCTGCTTGCGCCAACATAAGTACACGCTGATCTTATGCCAGATAAAATATCAATTAGTGTTAACTCCACTGGTCCTTTATGATCTACTGTGACGGTTTTACCTTCAACACCACGATATTCTCTATGTCCTACTTTATGTCTATCCATAGCAGAACCTGATGCCATACCATAAAATTTCATTTTACCATTGTCTATAATACCATCACATTCATCATGCCCAGCAAGCATACCACCAATCATTACAAAATCTGCACCAGCGGCAAATGCTTTCACCATATCGCCAGAAGTAGTACATCCACCATCCGCAATGATATGAGCATCCATACCGTGAGCCGCATCAGCACATTCAATAACAGCACTCAGTTGAGGCATACCAATGCCAGTTTTAATTCTTGTTGTACAAACTGAACCAGGACCAACACCAACTTTTACAATGTCTGCACCAGCAAGAATTAGTTCTTGCGTCATATCAGCAGTAACAACATTACCCGCAATGATTGTAGCGTCTGGTTCTAAATCACGCATTTTCTTTACAGCATCTACAAAACTAATTGTGTAGCCATTGGCTACATCTAAACCAATAAAAAATGCTTCACTTGATTGGTATATTTTTTGAGTGTTTTGAATGTCAGTATCAGATATTCCACCCATAACACATAAATGATCTGCCTTATGATGATTTCTAGTGGGCCATACACCTTCTGCATTATAATGTTTGGCGAGACAAGTTATCATATTATAATTGGTCAACACATCTGCCATGGAAAATGTTCCCACAGTATCCATGTTTGATGCCATAATTGGAGTTCCCATCCAAGTTTTTTTACTATGTTTAAATTTGTATTTTCTCTCTAAATCAACATCATACCTTGAAGTTAGTGTTGATCTTTTTGGCCTAATAAGAACATCAGAATAATCAAGTTTCACATCATCATTAATTAGCATTATTTTTTTCCTTTTTGCAATTCGTGTAAAGAGTCAATTACGATTGTCGGATATTCACCAAGATAACTTCCTGCTTCAAGAACATCTCTATCTAGTAAATGTTTATGGTAATGCTCTAACTTATTCCATTCTTTTAAAATGTTTTTAGCCAAAGTATCAAAATAACTATCCGAGAAAATAGGATTAGATTCTTCATAATAAGCATATGATGCCATAAGATAATATGGTATCATCATATTAGGATTGTTCTTAATAATTTTATTAGCATGTTTCGCCAAGTTCATTTTTTAAATTTTCCAGTTACATAAGAACCCTCAGAAATATCGTAGGCGGCTATTATTTCTTTAAACATTTGTGGAGTTATTACAACAATATTGAAATCATCTTCTTTATCATACTGTCGTATATAGACATATTCTTCATCAAATATAAGTTCAACATCGTCTGCGTTATTGTGATTATCCATAACAACCACCGTAGAGTAATCAAATTCATGTTCTACTGTAAACATATTATCTCCGCATATTAGCAGCATCAATTGCTGCATTTTTATTGTCTTTACGAATTGGCATTAGATTGCTCTTGTGTGTTGTAACGATACCAGCGATTTCATTCCCAGTATAAGATTGGGTTTCTTTTTTCAAACCATTTGAACAAATACTGTCTGAAGTTTGTGGCATTTTTCGGACACTTAAATCAGGCATGTCTGAGCGATAGGTGCTAGGTTTATCGCTCACTCCCATTTTTTTAAGAAATGCGTTGTGTTCATTTTGTCGCTTTTGCCAACCAGCAGAGCGTTTCAGTTTACGTTTCTTTGTATTGTTTGAAGTCATACCTTGTATGAGATGCATAGTCATTTCAATTACCTGTACCAGTAAATGGATCATTGTCTAAGTGATATTTACGAATTAAACCTTCATAAAACTCAATTTTCTTTTCAAGTTCAATTATATGATTTGCTGCTTTCCATGCAAAATGTTCTGTGCATCTAGACTGCCATTCTTCACCCGCTTGATTTTTAAGAGAAATAACGATTTTAGATTGTTTTGGTCTGGGCGTTATGTCCATATAAACACGCCGTTCTATGGCATGTTCATTTTCTTCTTCTTCAATTCCATGAGTATTGACTTCCATCAATAATCACCCCAATCTTCACCAACTCCAGGATTATCATACTTAATTGTCTGATGTAGAATATCACCATAATATTCTTTTGCGTATTTACTCGCATCAGTGTAGTGGTTGATATTTTCATCAGTATCATCTATCACAATTTTAGCGAAATCTCTTTTGATCATTGGACGCTTTTTACTGTTTAATTTAACTTTTTTTAATTTCTCATGTCGTTTGTGAACTTCTGCTATAAGTGCCATACGATCTGCTTGAGTAGTCGCTGTTTTCATACTTTTCTCCGAATCATTATTTTTACCATTATAACCCATTTATTAAATTTTGTCTAGTAGTTTGTGAATAAAATTTAAAGGTTACATCTTTGTCGTTACATTCCTTTACAAATAAAGGAACTGCATATCCACTTTGTCCTTGAAAAATTAAATCACCGTCACGATACACTTTTGCCTTGGAGTTGCTAGGTCCAGACAAATCTAGTATTAGGTTATCGTGACGATATATTGCCATCTCATTGCTCCTTAAAACCAATCCTTATGACAACCAGAACTTTCATTTTCATCATAGCCAGCAAAATAGGCTTTTATTTCATCAGGCGTCATATCTTCTTCTTCTATTTTTATACCGCTACCAGTACCTTGTGTCCAATAGTGGGGTATTGGTGAACGGCGATACCAAGAATCTGCACCACCTCTATCGTATGGGCCACCATGTCTTTCATCATATTTAGTCATTTTATGCTCCTATTGCCATGTAATAACCATCCGCACTAACTTCCATGGTTCCATCACCATTGCAGTATGTTTGATATAGTTCTGAGCCAGTAAACCAAGTACACGCTTCACTCATCAATGTCAACTCAGCAACCCGAATTGTGGCTTTGATTGGCATTTTCCAGTTTTCCATGTTTTGGGTCAACTTATCAAATGCCTCTTGGAAATCACCAATAGTGTATCCATTTGAACTTACAACTTTCATTTTCATGCGACTGCCTTTCTTTGCATTTCAATTATCATCTCTAACTCAACGCTATCTGCCTTTTCATCAAGCATCTCTGATAATACCATAATATGTCCAGCGGGAATTGGACTCTCTGGTGAGTTTGTGTTTTTGATCAACTGCCGAAGCATTTGGGCAATTTCGCGATATTCAGTCATGAGGTCACCTTTTCTTTTATGGTAAATTCAACATCAGGATAAATCTCAGAATAAGCGCAAACCCATTCAGCGGCATTGCCATAACAAGTTTCAGTATTCACTAACTCATTCTCAAGAGATTTTACTTCTCCACGAACACTAGCAGTCCCAGTTCCGTATATTGCAAAAGTAGTCATTTGTGAACCCTTTCAAGTGATTCTCTTTACTCTTATAAACTACGATAATTATGCTGCCATGTCAAGCCTTTTATCTCTTGCCATTTCCATACGCTTGTTCATTTTCATCCAAGCATCAGGCTTCATGATGTTAGTATTGATTTTGAGTTTGAGTTTCTTTTCCTTGAAACAAGCCTTGAGATATTCTGCTTGCTCTTTACCAATGAAACGAGATACCAACTTCAATAGATCAATCCGAAACTGAGTGTCATGGTGCATATTACCAGCACAATGAGCCATCTCATGAAGGAGAACATATTGGTTCATTCCACCTTGGGGGTTAAGATCAATATGGTTGTTCCAAGCCCGACCAGCAAGCCTATAGCCATGTACAGTTCCAATTGCGATGTGGGTAACATCGCCAGCCATTTTCTGCCAAGTCTTTGAGGAAAGAACGTGATCACAATACTTTTTTGCTTCCGCAAGGCTCCAGAATTTAGTACCCGTACCGTAAGTACGCTCATATTTGAATTCAGCCTTGTAAACCTTTGAACGATCTGAGTCACGACTATACTTGCCATGCTTACGACCAGTTTCAATAAGGGTCTGCTTCTTATTGAGATATGCCAAGTATGACATAATCTCTGAATTATTCCAATTAAGAGATTGCAGATTTTGAGCGATGGACTTTTGGTGTGTTTGATAAATGAGCATAGGAACCCTTTCACTGATTCTCTTTACTCTTATAACTTACAATATTTAAATTAGATTGTCAATAGTTAATTATCACCAAATCCATATGACATTGTGTCACTAATAAAATCTTTGATTATGGGAACAGATTCACTCATATGGTCAAATCTGTGTGAGCCGCTAGACCAAGAAAAAGTATCTACCCACTTTGAATCTAAAAATAGTTTGACAGTTTCTTTTGCGTCTATAATTTTATCATCTAAGTCCAACAAAAGCAATCCAGGTGTACAACCGCAATTTTCTTGCATATGTGCAAAATTTGAAATAGTTTCTTTTGTCAAATTGTATTTACACCCTTGAAATTCGTAAACGCCCAAACCCTCATACTTTTTAAGAGTTTCAGAAGGATTGATTGCGGGGTTTATCATAACATAAGGAATAGAATATTCATTAGCCATCTTATGGACCATATAACCGCCCATAGAAGTACCAACAAGTAAATCTATATCATCTTTGATAAGAGAGTCATAAATTATTTTTTGATTTTTTTCTTGACTATCACAATAATTTAAATCGACTCCAAAAACTTTTCCTAGATTAGATAGTTCTACAATTTTAGGATTACTCGCATCATAACATGAGCCAAAGCCATGCACATATAAAATATTCATCTTAGTTTTTGTAAATTTTAGTTAGCATTTCTTCAAACTGTTCAACTTTGGTAAGTCTGTTAGGCCAATGAATATAATCTTTTTGTGGATTCTTTTTAAGGTTATTGAGTAAGGGAATTATAGCATTATAAAGTTTATCAATTTTGTATTGAACAGCATCTAGATTTTCAGCACTAGATGTAGATTTTTGAGTGAGTTCTTGTACGGTCTCTAATTCATCTTCAGTAACTGCTGTAAAACCAAAGTCAAAAATATCATCACTCATCTTTTGTTTCCCTCAATCTTCTTGCAATATAATCGTGATAAGATTCTTGCTTTTCAGTTTGCATTTCTTCAATCTGTCTGCTTCTATTTTGCATATTTCTTATGTTCTCTCTAAAATTTTCAGTTCGCTCTTTATGATACATATCTGATAGTTCTCTTAAAAATTTAGGATCAGTTTTACGTTGAGTTTTTCTTTTCATAAAATTTATCCAAGAAATAGTCATATCATGTATCATTTTATAAGGAAATCCCCTGATCTTCTACTTTTGGATAAAGTTCTCTTGGCATAGCAACAATTGGAATACGTTTTTTAGGATCATCTGAACCGTTTAGTTTTTTAGGAACACACCCTATTTCTAATGGAACAAAATTTCCTTCTCCATATTGTCTAGATAATTCATTATACATTGTTGTGCCAAGACCTCTTATATTTGCTTTTGCATATACAACACATTCTTGAGAAGTTTTAAAATTTTGACCTTGAATAACATACGCTTGTCCATCGTTTAAACTAAACAAAGAGTATAAAATCCATGCAGCATAATTCATTGGTCCATTCCACCTGGAGTAAATTTATTTCCATTTAAAATTAGACATGAAAACCCCTCACCTTTAAATATAATAGAAAAACTTCCAGTATCTGGATTAACAAACATTGAAGTAATTCCCGTTAATTTCCTAGCATACTCTGGTGGATAATTGGGTGGTATTACAAAAGTTATTCCAAAAGCATCAAATAATTTCTTTTCTTCATATTGATCAATTATTGCTCTTATTTTTTTTGGTTCATCACATATACTTCTTATAGCAATAGGTGTAGCAGTACTAGGGTCCATTTGAGGCATCTCTTGTGGAGATTCTTTTGGAACTTTATCCTTACTTTGGGCGAATGCGCTTGAAATTAAAACAAAAGATAAAATCAAGGCATAATATAATTTACTCATCTAATAATTCCTTTATACGTTTGATATAACCGTACTTTTCTTCTGTTTCTTGCTTCAATTGTTTTTTCAAAAGTTCGATCTGGTCGGCTTGTTGTAAGAGTATTTTTCTATATCTTTCTGCTTCAGTATCATCTGTTAATTTCAAATTTAAACACTCCTTTGATATAATATTATTTATATAAATAATATGTAATATAGTGAACAAGCAACTTTATGTCACATATGAAAGTATAATTATTCATATGTTATTTTTTTACCCACCTTCCGAAATCTCTTATTATAACCACGTTTGATTTTTTTAATTTGTCCCTTACTCCAGTTGTAATATTTACGAGAGTTAGTAAGACCATCGTACTCATCACCACCCTTCATAGGAATCCTACTCATAAGTTTCTCCAGTTTCTCGGAAAAAGTTCTCAGACCAAAATGCTTTGTCATCAATCCAAATATCATAATGTTCTTTTTTACCAACACTCAATTCGTGATATTTTGCACCCCAACCCATAAGTTGTCTCCTAGTAAGAGGTTCATAATCAACACCACTCACACAACCTCTTGCAGTCATATATTTTATAGTATGACCAGCATCATATAATTTGTTTACCTTTTCAATTCTATTCATCATGGGTTCATGTAATTCATAGTCTTTTTTACCATCAGGTTTTAAAACCTCATTACAAATTGTTCCATCAATATCAATAACATATTTCATTTTTTATTTCCTCATCATTTGAATTAATAATTAGGTCAATAGGCATAGACACTCTTAGAGGTGCTAAACTTTGTTTTACTGAATGATATATGTAGGCTGGCATTACAAGAACATCTCCAGTTTTCGGTGTAAATTCTATAGAACCATAATGATCTAAAAATTCAGTTTTGTAACCTTTAGATGCTATCGCCCATCTTGGGTCATGCAAAACTATTTGCCCATCTTCTGCCTCTGCATATAAGTAGACAACTGAAATAAAATCAACCTCTTGATGTTGATGAATTGGCATTGACCCCTTACCACGATTAATATTAAATGCAGATGAATATCTATAATCAAAATCTTTTAAGTTAATACCTAAAACCTTATCAAAATATTCACCAAAAAACCTATCAGCGCAAGTTCTAAGTAGCAAATCTTTCTCTATATCAATTTGCCTAATATGCATACTCTTATCAGATTTATCACCTAAACCTTTAAAGTTTTTTCTTTTTTTATTTCCAGTTTTAGAGTCAACACTATGGGCAATCATTATATCAGTGAATAGTTTATCACATTCATCTTTAGTGATAGATGTTTTTAATATAGGTGATGACCAACAATTGTTGACTCCATTTTTAATATTTAAAGTCAAATATTATTCTCAACATATTTTTCTGTCATTTCAAGTAAATCATGATATTTTGCAACTTGTTCCATTTCCGCTTCCATTGCTTCAATAATGTCTGAGTGTTCACCAACACCAACAGCATTATGAAGATACACTTCAAAATTGGCTAGGTGCTTATCAATATGACCTTGAGCATGGCTCTTAAATGATTTTATTAATAATTCACGCATCGCTTTCTCCTTTATACTATACTTGAATATCTATGCTTTTTGGTTTAACTCCTTCAACTTGCGGTATATGCATTTTTTTACCATCAGCACCATACGTGCCAGCATGACCTTCATATGAATTAGCCAATGCTTTTTGTGGTTGTCTCACTGTTAACTCAGTTCTACGGCGAATTTGTTCAACTATATTCATCTGAAGTTCTTTCGCTGCTTGAGTCTTTACAATTAGTTCCAGTGGTTGACTCGCATAGTTATGTGAATATGCTGGTCCTTTAATATCCATTATCTCATAATATCCTTTACAATGTTAAGCAATGATCTTTTACTTTGGCGTCTGTCTAATTCCACACCTTTAGTTCGTGCGAATTCTTCTAATTCTCTTTTAGACATATTTTCAACTTCAGAAAAATCTTCTTTTACTACTGGCTTTGGCTCTGGTTTTGGAGTTGGTGCGATTGGTACTGGTTGACCTAAAGTACCATTCCATTCATCAATATCCGCTTGAGATATTGTTTTTGCCACAAGTAGTTCTCTACCTTTCATCCAGCCACTAGTTGTTGGGTGTGCGCCTTTTGCCCATGCGGGAGGTTTAATCGCCATTTTAAATATCCTTTATTAATTTCTACGTTGTTATTTATATTGGTGCGAGAGGTAGGATTTGAACCTACGATCAACCCGTTATGAGCGGGGCGCATTAACCGCTATGCTACTCTCGCGTTATTTGGTACTATCACTCAGACTTGTTGGCACAATTTTCAAAAACTTCCATGATAGTTTCACCTTTTAGGTTTTTTGGAATGACAAAACTACCATATCTTGATCCATTATGACTATATACTTTTATACTATCTTTAAATTTATGAAAATAAAATAATCCTTGTGTTGGAAACATTTTATTTTCATCACCTATCCATAATGATCCTGCAAATATCAAACATGTAAGCATTGCAATCTCCTTTTTTACTATTTTAGATTCAAGGGTGGAGACTATGCACAATCTCCACCCTCTATTTGTCTTTCTCGTTGACAACCACGCTCTGGTTTTCGTCGGTACAGAGAAGTTACCGACCTAGTATGACCTTGCAAGGCTTTAAACCAACTAGGATTTCACTGAGTAATCTTTTAAACTCCAACACTTCGCATTCCAATTTAACTTCATACTCAGTTTCTTGGCGGTCTCTGCAAGACTCGAACTTGCAACCTACGGCTTAGAAGGCCGTTGCTCTATCCATTGAGCCAAGAGACCGAATCTTTTATTAATCATAATATATCACACGCGAACTTTAATGTCAACTTCTTTTTAATATAAATTATTAAACTGCAAAACTTTCTCCACACCCACATTGGGCCTTTGCATTTGGATTTTGTACTACCAAATAATTACCACCTAATTCTGTTATGTAATCAACAGTACATCCAAAGACAAACATTTCTGCCATAGCATCAAGAACTAATATATTATCAATCAGTGTTCCTTTTGAATCATCCTCAACATATGACCATTCGTATTTAAATCCGCTGCAACCACCACCTTTTACTTCAAGAAGTACATAATTTTTATCAGCCAAAACTAACTGATGGGTCATATACTCTTTTGCCTTATCAGTGACATTTAAAATCATACTTTTAAATCGCCACTTTTGATAATAGCATCAACAAGTTTTTCATAATCAATCTTATGACTTGCACTATTACTTGCACTATCTTTTGTCATGGTCATTTGCTCTAACTCCATTACGCTACGAAAATCTGTTTTTGCCGTTTTTCTAATAGACAAATTTTGCATTGTTGACATTACTGAGGCAGTACGCCCATATGAATTAATTCGCATTTACAAACTCCATAAGTTTTCTATCACTACTTTCTAGAACGACAAAATCACCGAAATGTTTATCAAAAATTTTCACTAAATGAAAATAATCTCCTGCACACATTTCACTGGTTATAGGTGATGCTCTAGTGCCTTTATAGTGAGCATATTCTTTTGCTTTTGCAAGAAGAAAAAATGCATTACCATCAGGTCCATCAAGATCAATTATAATATCTGATTGTGGTGTTTTTTCGCGTATCATTCTAAATCACCATCATCCTCGTTTGAGATATGAATATCAAGTAATAGTTTTATATTACGAGCCAGAACTTCAACAATAGAATTCAATACATCAATTCTATTGTTGAGATTTGCAACAGATTCTCCAACTAGTTCTAACATATCTTCTTTAGTTGCCAAATGATCATCAGCCATAGATTTCCATCCCATCGTATTCAGTTTGATATATGGGTTCTCCATGCCGATAATTACCTATCCACATAACATTAGACACATCTTCATACCACATCTTTACATTTTCAGAGTAAGTGGATACTGTTGTCCAAGTTCCGTTACCCTTGGCCCATTTTCCAAAGTCGGCTTGCATCATATTAGATTGCTCACCTTGAGCAGTCTGAGGATTAATCCTATCATATTCTTCACACCGAAAATTATTCCAGTTAGAGTCATTAGTAGAAGGTTGTGGGGTATTCATATCAATCATGATTCTCTCTTTCTCCGATTACATATATTTTATAGCATACCTAATAGTGTGTGTCAACTAGCATTTTTTTCCATAGTTAATTTTGAAAACTTGTTAGTTTCTCTCATTTTTTTATAGTAACTGTCTGCGTTACTATGAGAAAATCCAGATGCCCATTCAGAAAGTACAAAGTTTTTGGTTTGAGAATCCCAATTATACGCCTTTACAGTCCAATATGCATTTTCACTCATAGCGATTTCCTTTGCCATTATTTAGTGATTTTCTATTATCGCATATTTTTTTTAGATTGTCAAGTATTTTCTCAACCTATCAATCTCTTTGCTCCAATCATCACAAGGATCATCCACTGGAACAGGTTTTTCGTTATGCATATATTACCGCATTTGTAGTTAATCTTATACTATATTTAGTGTTTTATCCGACTTTAGGCACAAGTTTTCCAACTACTATAAAGCATACCCTCTTTTGAGAAAGCGTCTATCTCCCAAGGCTTTTCATCATAGTTAAGGTCGCCAAAATAATCACCATACCAAGTCTTTTCTTCATTGCAAAAAAATCCATGAAGAACTTGCTGAACATGAACAATCTCATGAAATATTGTTTTAATAATTTCTTCTAAAGATTTCTTACTGTTAATTTCAATAACAGCGACACCATCCTCTTCTTCACCAATGCCATCAAAGTAACCACAAGTATCCCCATCTTCTTCATTAAATACTATCTGAAGTTCTTCTAATTCTTCTAAATCAAGAATTTGATCTGCATGGTTAACGATAGAATCAATCATATCATCTGAAATTTTTGAAGGCTTATTCAGTATTTCTAAGATCATATGATTCTCTTTCTCTCTTATTACACCTTAAAGTATCATAATATTAAATTGTTGTCAAGTATATTTTTAGGGTTGACGAATCATCAAATTATATGTATAATAAGGAGACTCCTTTATAAGAGGGTAGTATACTATTTACGTTTTGGATAAACCACTTCAACATTATCAGGTAATTTTACTAAAGATTTACCTTTCACTTGATGAATAACGAATTGAGTTTTTGGAAATTCCCTAAATAATCCATGCCAAATAGGTCTCCAATTCTCAGTTAATCTTTGAGTATTTAAGTTATCTCTCGGTGAAGGCAAATATACATCTGAATGACTTGTAATATCAAAACCAAATATTGAATCAAATCCATACATATGAATTTCTTCTCGTTTTAATTTATTTGCAGTGTAATGTGTTGCCATATGACCACAATTAAAATCTGTATAGTTTGCTGCATATTTAGGAAGAACTGTGTAAAACTCTTTAATTTGTTTTGAATAATGAATGTAAAAATCATTTCTCATTTCCATCCAATGTTTTGGTCTCGCGCCTAGCACCCAATCTCCTTGAACTTGAACAGAACCAGTTGATATGGCTTTCATCATTTTAAAATCTACCATAACTGTTGTATATACATTATTAACTTCCATAGGTGGAAGGTTACATACAATTTTTAAACCCTTTGATGGATTATATAAGCCAGCACTTTTTCCGTTACCAATAATATGCGCTACACTAGGCATTAGAATCTTCCATAACTTGCATTCCCATTTTATTCATTATTCTTTCTTTTCCTTTTCTACCTGTCCAATGAATTGCTTTTGCCTTCTTACTGCTTTCATCATCATGCTCAAATTGTATTCTCAACCAATTATATTCATTTGGAATATCAGTGATATGTATCATTCTATTAAGTGGGCTGTTTATCATAGCATGAAGTACTTCTTGATCACCTCTTTGCCCATGATTCCCCTTTTCAATATACCATGCCCATTTATCTAAAATTGCTGGACAATCTTTAAATGCCACAATTCCAGAATTATGCCAAGTTTCCATCATTCTTTTTGACCATGGATGATCTTGAACCATTCCTATTTTGTTAGGAATAACATAACTAAAAATGTTTGACATATCTGCTAAAACTTCTATGTCACTATCTATCCAGCAACTATAATTTGAAATTTTAGAACAATTTACCATCGCTTTTGGTTTTTTAAACCAATTAACTAATTTTTTTGGATTACCAATCGTAGAATCTGCAACCGTAGTTCGCATGTCTATGATATGATCAAAACCTAAATGTGATAACATATTTTTTAACTCAAGACTAACACCAAAGTCTGCAAAAACTAAAGGAATATCATTATATTTTTTATAATTTTCAACAAACCAAGGAAGCATCCATTCTGTATTTTCATCACAACCAGTTATGAAACATTTATCAAATAATGTCATATTTACCCTTTCCTGTTGCCATCACCTTTTTATAGGAATGTTTATGCGTACATCCTATTTCTCTTTGTATGGTTGTGAAAGTATCTTTAACAGTAATAGGGAATGGACTCCACTCATGTAAAAAATAAAATCTTCTATTATCAATAAAAACGTCAGTCGGTGCAGGATCATCTTTTGCTCTACCGACAAGTTGGTGCGCTGCTTTATAGTTAATCATGTAAGCATGTGCGCCAGGAAGGTAAGGTTTTGATTGTAGTTTATTTAAACCAATAGTGTTTGGAGTTTTATATGAGCCATAAGATGGTTCCCCCAAAGATACTAATAATGGCGATGTGCTGATCTCAAGCATACTTATATTTGGTATATTTCCTTCAAAAACCGCATCATGTTCTAAAATCAAATAAGATTGATCTTTTTCTTCTTCACATTTTTTCCAGAGACTATAATGAGATAAAAATGCAGCCATACACCTCTCAGTTCTAGACCATTTTTCATTAAATCTAATAGTGGGTATATTGCGCTCTTCCATCATTCTTAATGGATCATCTTTTGGCGTTATCGCAGGAAACATTTCTACGGTAACTCCATATTCAGCAGCAGATTGAATACACTTTTCTGCCGCCTTAACAGATTTTTCCATATCCATAATTGTTATTACATATGATTTCATAGTTTTCTCTTATTTCTGTTTGATGCAATTGCAGCATTTAAAACATTAAGATGCTGATCCCTACGTTCCGCTGAATGCTGCAAAGCAAGCGTGTCTTTTGGAAAACAAGCACCGCCAAAACCTCTATCACCATCTGGACCTGGAACACTTATATGTGAATATCCAATCCTTTCATCCATACCTACGAGATATGATACTTCATCGTACTGGATATTCAAAGAAGCACAAAGATCATAAACTTCATTAAAAAACGCGACTTTTGTTGCTAGGAAAGAATTTCTAACATATTTAGTTATGATGAGTTCAGGAATTGATGATCGGACTGCATCAAACTTTTTGCAGGGTTCAAAAACATTAATCCAGAAATCTTCATTGCCGCCACCGAAAAGCATTTTATCTTGATTTTTAAAATCTTCAGATGCGTTTGCAGCAGTTAAAAACTCTGGAGAAAAACATATATTTAAATGCGTATTATCTTTTTCAATTTCTCTCCAACCTTCTATTGATATAGTAGATTTTATAAGAACTTCTGTGACTTGACCATCTACGACAGGAATTTTATTTAACATTTCAAAAATAATACTTACGTCACACTCACCATACTGTCCTTGAGGGGTGGGCAAGCAAACTATGTAACCATCTTTTCCAACTTGATCTTCTACTGTGTCGTTTGAATATTGTGGGTCTACAATAATAATATTGTGGTGATCTTTCAGTACGTTATGTACTGCCTTACCAACAAACCCATATCCTAATAGTACTAAAGAATGCATAATATACCTCAATAACTTTGTGCGAGTCTCCACATCAAATATTCTTTACTCTCAATAGGTGGGTACTTAGAAACTTCGTGAAAACGTAAATTATTCACTATAGTGCCCGGAGTAGGATCAACAAAATGTGGCATACTGTATCTAGTCTTATGTATGTGTGAATTAACTACTCTATGTTTAGTGCTTTTAAAGTAATCGTTTGTCCATCTTTGAAGTAGATCGCCAATATTCACAACTATACCATCAACATCATATGGCACTGGATGCCATTCGCCTTTTAAATCTTGCACTTGCAATCCTGGAACATCGTTTATTTGCCAAAGCAGTGTAATAGTTCCATAATCACTATGCTCACCTATCCTCATTTGTTTATCTTCTACTGGACCATCGTGCGATGGATAATGAATAACTCTTGTAGTGTTAAACGGTTTCATGTGAGCATCCACAAGAGTAGTGCCACATTTTAGAATTTCATCAAATCTACTCAGTATTCTAAGAGTTAGTTTATCTGCAACATCAATACTTTGCAACGCTGTCGCTTTAAATCCTGGCAATTCTTTGGGCCAAAGATGTTCACTCATCCTTGTGTTATTGTAATTGAAAGATTCTTTAATATCTTTAGGTGCATTTGGATCAACATTTTCATCACCCACCATACTATACCCTAGATTGGTATCACCTTCATATAGATATTTTTTCTTTATATCATTTGGTAAATTGAAAAATGCCTTCATTTCACTAAACCAACTAATCATATCAGACCTCTCAATTGAAGTTAAACCATTAGTAAAAACAGCAAAACCCACAGATGTGTAGGCATCCTCAATATGCTGATTTGCATATGAAGAATTTAAATCAATCACTGGTATCATTTTTTTATTTCCTTTGGCTCTGGGGGAAGGACTCGAACCTTCACGAATATAAATAGTCTTTTACACTTAACTATATATCCACGATATAAACAGTATCGCGTGTCTACCTATTCCACCACCCCAGACCATATGCTCTAGTTACTCTTTTGAGTTTCTAGAGCGGATATCATTCGTGTCAACCCTATACCACCGCCAACTCTTGGGAAGAAATCAAACTCAAGAAACTTTTCAAGTTCTGCTTCAACTCTCTCATCCCCAAATAAATGTTTAATAAGTCCAGCATATTCTCCATTAGAAATTGTATGAAATGTATCTCTCATTTGGTTTTTATCCGTGCTGCGTTCAGCACTACCAATAGTTTCCATACCCCCAAGAATAACATCAATCTTTCTACTAGTTCCATCTTCATTGCGACTCATATTCCAAAACGGACTGGTCATTTCTGGAAAGTCTGTAATCATACAAGGACCAAATGATGCTTGCATTGCTAATTCGTGTTGTGCATCTAGTTCTGTTTTGGCACTTACTCCATAATGTTGCTGCCATTCATTATACGTTTTTTCTGTGCAATCGTCAAAACCTAAATGACTTACTAATTGTCTTTCCATGACTTTAAGATCATTTATATCTCCTGGCATTTCAAATTCAAACATGGGAAAAATTGTATCGTGCCGACCCTGAATTGCGTTAGGTTCTTGTCTATATGAAGTGGAGACACAAAAAAATCCCTTCGCAGAGGGATCAGATAATAATTCATGTTCTAGCCACATTTGCCCAGTTTGAGGTAAAGGCCAAACATTACCTTCATAATTATAACTTGCTACGTTTTCGGGGTCTTCACATGCTGCTAAAATACTTAATCTATTTTGCGTATGTACTTCTAAAAACCCTCTGTTCAAAAAAAAGGAGCGTAAACGCTCCACAGTGTTAGTAAATTTCTTTGGATTTATCAGTTGTGTCATTTTCTCTCTTTCTCTTAAAAAAAGAGGAAGCCTTGGCTTCCTCAACTCATTAGATGTATTTAGCAATTTTTCATTGTATATCTTCTATTTTATCACAAAGTTTTAAACTTTTTGCTTCTTCCGCACTTAACCAAACATCTTCTGGCGGGAGCAAAAACTCTCTTACCTTTTTTTCATTCATACCAGTACATTTTTTATAATGATTAATCATTCTTTCAGTCGTAAGTTCCATCTCTTTTACTCTTGCAAACAACTCATGTTCTTTACCTACACTACCCCAAGAATATTGGTGAGATAAAATTGCAGTATTTGGTGTGAGAATTCTTTTACCTTTTTTACCAGATATGAATAATAGCAATCCACAAGATGCAATCATACCCAACCCCACAGTTTTAACAGGAATTGTTGATGCTCTCATAACATCAACTAAGGCAAAACAAGCATTTAAATCTCCACCCCTTGAACAAATTCCTAATGTTAATTCTTTTGGTTTATCACTTCTTTTCATATTTTCTGATAATATCCAATCAATAATTGGACTCATTGTATCCATTGATACATCACCCATAAAAACGTATGTACCATGGGAAAGTAATTGCATTTTTGGAGGGATTGTTGATACTGATGGTGCGCCATTTGTTATATTATTCATATTTAATCATTCCTAAAGTTGGAGACTCCATTGGAGTCTCCGTTATTAATTATTTAAGGTACTTTCGCATCAATTCCTTCAACATAATAGTTCATTGAGTTAAGTTGAATATCTGTTGCAACTTCCCCATCCGCTAACTGAAGATTTCCTTCATTATCATATATAGGTCCAGTAAAAGCGAAGAATTCACCATTAGAAATAGCATCTTTGATTTCTTGTGCCTTTGCTTTTACATCATCTGGCATATTTGTAAATGGGGCCATTTGAACAACGTCTTCATTCATATGTCCAAAATAATCTTCACTTTCCCAAGTACCATCAATTACCGCACCAACCTTACGAATATAATACGGCGACCAATTATCAATAGTTGCTGTAAGTTGTGCCTTTGGTGCAAATTTACTTTGATCAGATGCTTGACCAAAACCAAGTTTGCCTTGTTGTTCTGCCGCTTGAAGTGGTGCAGGACTATCGGTATGTTGTGCAACCATATCACATCCTTGCGACATTAGTGCCTTTGCAGCATCAGATTCTTTTCCTGGATTATACCAAGTATTCACCCAAACAATATCAATATCAACATCTGGATTTACACTTTTTGCTCCAAGATAATAAGTGTTGATTTCACGAATAACTTCTGGAATAGGATATGCTGCAACGTAACAAATTTTATTTGTTTTAGTCATCATACCAGCAATCACACCTTGCACATGCCTCGCTTGATACAATCTCAAACCATAACTTGACATATTTGGCCCTTGCTTATATCCTGTAGCGTGTTCAAACTTTACATCAGGATATCTTTTTGCCATTTTTGCAGTTGCTTCCATATATCCAAATGATGTTGTAAAAATAATATCAGCACCGCGAAGAACCATTGAGTTAATAACTCTTTCTGCATCTGGACCTTCGCTAACACTTTCCACATACATTGTTTCAACTTGATCACCAAAATGATCCTCTACATCTTGTCTACCGATATCATGGCGATACGTCCACCCATGATCACCTACTGGGCCGACATACACGAACCCTACTTTAACTTTATCCCCAGCCCATGCGCTTGTCGCTAACATAGCCGCTGCTACGATTGTTAAAAGTTTTTTCATTTTGTTTTTAACCTTTCTTGATTACATTGTGCCAATGATTGGCATCTTGAACATGGACTATGTGTCCATAATTGATTTATAAGATTTTTAAGATCGTTTCCTTGTAAACTTTTACCATCAGATACAACCCAAGCAGTTGCACCTTCGTTACCTAATAATTCACCATCATCATTTATATTATACGGTAAATAACCCAAACATTCATAAGACTTATTACTATTTTCAAAAAAGTCTGCTAGAAAATACCCATCTGGATTTATATTATCCCATATATCATTTGTAAATTCATTTATTATAATCACCACATTATCACTCAAATACTCATTAAATAAATTCAATACTTCGTCTAATTTAAATTTCGTAGATTGTTTTAAATCTATTTCTAAAATAGAAATATTTTTGCGTTTATTTTTAAAAAAAGATATATTTTCTGAAATATCTCCCACATAAAATTCTATTTTTTTATTTTTAAATTCGTTAACTTCAGAAAGAACATATTTTTTTTCGGAAGACGCTATTTTAGATAGCATATAATCTTTTAAGTTCCTTTCATCTGAATCTTGAAGGTCAAAGGCACATATTTCTTCAGACCATTGCTTCTCTAACAATTTTTTTGTTAAACCTAAAAAGTTATCAGACCCTATATCTAATGCAACACCATCATTTGCATAATCTATGCAATAATAATAAAAATCATTTAACCTTTCAAATTTCTTTGCTTTTAAAACAGCATAAAAAATATCAATCTTTTTCAATATAATTTACCTACTGAGTTGTTGTTGATTTTAAACCTTGAACTTCGGTATAGAAAATTTTAGTAACCCCCATATCATCAACTAATTGTTTACACATAATAGCGTCATTAGGCCAAAGCCCATAACTAAATACATTTGATATGAGTTTTTCGGCTCCCTCTGGTTTAATAATATATGCAGAATT
>Ga0222717_10000150_pt1 | contig 59389 bp, 55 predicted proteins | sample C33_18DmetaG_FD_165053 | JGI IMG/M metagenome (GOLD analysis project Ga0222717, IMG submission 165053) | Estuarine water microbial communities from San Francisco Bay, California, United States - C33_18D | ecosystem: Environmental > Aquatic > Marine > Unclassified | place: USA: California... | reverse complement strand
AGTAGGATTTGAACCTACGACCTCCGGGTTATGAGCCCGACGAGCTACCAAGCTGCTCCATCCCGCGATCATGTTTGTATAATAAGTAAAAAAAGAAAAAGGGGGAACCTTTTTTTAAAGAAAACATATACTATTTGAGGAGCAGATTAAAATTTAAATAATTACCTCTTATTTCCTTTCATTTACCCTTGGTTAGGTTTTAGTTTGCTCCTCTGCCATTCATGATAATTACTTATTAGTTACAAAAATTTTACTTTTAAAAGGTGTAAATTTTAATAATTGTCAGATTGTTAATAAATTCGTTTAGGTCGAATTCCAATCGCAGTTAGTAAAACATAAGAAGTTGAATCAATACTATCTGCAATGTCGTCAACATAAATTTTTCCGTTCTCACTTGAACCAAAGATTAAGACTTCATCTCCATATTCAATATCAGTTGATCCAATATCAATCATTAACTGATCCATACAAATTCTTCCAGTAATTTTTAATTTTTTACCCTGGAACATTACATACCCATTAACATGCCATGGACGAGGAACTCCATCAGCAAATCCTGCTTGTACAACAGCAATTTTTGTATCTTTTTCTGTCGTATATACTCCGCCATAACTTATTGAAGTTCCCTTTTTTACATCTCTGATTTCAACTATGGGAGCTGTAAAAGTCATTACTGGTTTAATTGTAAGAGTTTTTGGTACTTCATTTGATGGAAATCCTCCATAAAGTAGCATTCCAGTGCGAACTAAATTAAATCTTGAATCAGGTAGATTTAAAATTGCACCACTATTGCTACAGTGAACAAACTTTGGGTTAATACCTACTTGTTCAGCAATGCTCAGCACAACATTAAACTTCTTTAATTGAAATTCAGCATATGATAAATCTCCTTCATCTGCAGTTGCAAAATGAGAATATATTCCTTCAATATTTAGATTATTAATTTCTCGAGCCTGCCTAAGAAAAACTTTTGCTTCAGCGTGAGGTATACCCAATCTAGTCATGCCAGTATCTATTTTTAAGTGCACATTAACTTCATCTCCTTGATGTTCTTTTATTGTTTTTAAATCGTCAAATGATGAAACATTTAATGTTAGATTGTATTTTATTGCTTCGCCTATTCGGTATGGGTTTAACTTTGCATAAATGAAAATATCAGTTTTGATACCAGCATTTCGTAATTCAATTGCTTCTTCAATGCTAAAAACTGCCAAATATCTCACACCTTCTTTTTCTAATTTTTTTGACACTTCAATAGCGCCATGCCCATAAGCATTGGCTTTGACAGTAGCCATTATTGGAATATTATTAACTTCGTGTTTAAGTAAGTGATAATTTGTTGATAACTTATTTAAATCAATATGAACTTTGGGTCCTACATAACTCATTTAGTGCGCCTCATACCAAGAAGGACCAAAACCAAAATCTATTTCAACAGGAACATCTAACTGAATGGCATTCTTCATGTTTTTTATAATCATTTTAGATATATATTCTACTTCATCATTATGAACCTCTAATAAAAGTTCGTCGTGGACTTGTAATATCAATTTTGACTTTAAATTATTTTTTTTCAAGTCCTTAAATATTTTTATCATAGCCAATTTAATCATTTCAGCTGCAGTTCCTTGAATAGGCATATTTATTGCCATTCTTTCTGCTGCATCTCTTCTAATTTTATTCTGGCTATCTGAATCCCAAACCGCCCTTTTTCTTCCAAGAAGCGTTTGAACAGATTTCTCGGTTTTAATAAGTTTTTTTGATTGTGCTATATACTCTTCAATTCCTTTATATTTATTAAAATACGCATCTTTGATTTTTTTAGCTTCACCGAAAGGAACATCCAATTCTTGACTTAAACGAAACGGGCCAGCTCCATACATAATTCCAAAATTAACTATTTTTGCAGTTCTTCTCATTTCCGGCATAACATCTTTATCATTTTCAATATTAAAAATATTCTTTGCTGTAAATGTGTGGATATCTTCTCCGTTATTTAAAGCCTGAATTAAAGCCTTATCCTGACTCAGGTGGGCCATCACTCTTAATTCAACCTGAGAATAATCCGCAGAAAAAATTTGATAGTCTATTGATTGAGCTCTAATAGCCTTCCTTACATCCTTACCATCCTCTGTTCTTATTGGAATATTTTGAAAATTGGGGCTACTTGAAGATAATCTTCCTGTAGCAGTCATAGTTTGATTAAATGAAGAATGAACTCGATTAGATACTGGATTAATATTTGTTGGAATTGGATCTAAATATGTATTTTTTAACTTAAATAATTTTCGATACTCTAAAACTAATTTTGGAAGCTTATGTTGATGTTTAAGTTCTGATAAGACAGCTTCTGCTGTTGACCTTTTTTTTATCATGGGCAATTCAAGCTTATCAAATAATATTTGGGCTAATTGCTGTGAAGAATTAACATTAAAATCTTCTCCAGCTAATCTTGTGATATCAGCTTGGAGGACGTCAATCTTCTTACCTATCTCATTTGAACGTATTGCAAGATAATCTTTATCTACAAATATCCCATTAAATTGCATATCTATTAAGACAGGCAATAAATCAATCTCAATCGTTTTAAAGTAATTATATAATTTTTGATTTTTTAATTCTTTTAGAAATATTTCAGTTAACTCTATAACAACATCAGCATCTTCAGCTGCATAAAAAGATATGTCATCGAGAGCAACTTGATCCATTGTAATCTGATTTTTACCGGAACCAATTAAATCTTTAATAGGAACCATCTTATAATTCAAGTGTGATAAGGAAAGATTGTCTAATTTATATGACCTGGAATTAGGGCTAATCAAATGCGCAGCAATCATAGTGTCAAAGGCAATTCCATCTAAATTAATACCATATCGCTTCATAATTAATGCATCATATTTAATATTTTGGCCTGTTTTTGGAATATCTGAATTTTCTAATATTGGTTTTAATATTTCAATTGCAACTTCAAGATCATCATCGCCAAATAAATTATCTTTTTTATCTTTGAAAAGAATTGGAACATAAACACCCGAATCTTTTTTTATTGAAAAACTAAAACCTACAATTTCTGCTAACATTGGATTAATTGATGTTGTTTCAAGATCAACAGAGAGCCATTCATTTTCTTTTACTGATTCAGCAAAGGATTTTAACTCGTTTAATGTTATTAAATTTTTATAATTCTTTTCGCGATTTACAGTTTTGGCTTCAACTAATTTATCTGAACCAATTTTTTTTAATAACCCTGAAAATTCTAGTTCCCTAAAAATATCTTCTAATTTATCAGAATTCATTTCTTTTTTCGCAAAATCGCTAATAGAAGCTTCAATATTTACATCTGTTAAAATGGTAACCAACTGTTTGCTTAAAATAGCATTTTGTTTACTATTTAATAATTTTTCTTTCATTTTTTCGTTCGTAATATTATTGATCTCTTCATAAATATTTTCAATCGAACCAAAGTCTTGAATTAATTTTTTTGCGGTCTTAGGACCAACGCCTTGAACACCTGGAACGTTATCTGAACTATCTCCCATCAATCCTAATAAATCTATAATATGTTCAGGCCCAACACCCCACTTTTCTAAAACTTTTTTCTTGTTAAATATTTCTTTTGCTCTTTTGCGAGCTTGAGGTGCGTATAAAAATGTTTTATCATTGATTAGCTGCATAAAATCTTTATCACCACTTACAATATTGCACTGAACACTATCTTTATCGCACATTTTAGCAACTGTTCCAATAATATCATCTGCTTCTACTCCTTGAACTCTTAATATTGGAATATTCATCGCACCTAGAAGTTCCCATAAATATGGAAGTTGAGTTTGTATTTCATCAGGCATCGCGGAACGATTTGCTTTGTAATCTGAATAAAGTTCGTGCCTAAAATTTTTACCCTTTGAATCAAAAGCTGCTACAAGATAATCAGGCTTTTCATCTTCAATTAGCTGAAATACTTGATTAGCAAATCCAAATACAGCGCTAGTCGGTATTCCAGCTGTATTTGTTAATGGATTTCTGATTAGAGCATAATGCGCTCTATATAGAGTAGCATAACCATCAATAATAAATAATCTTTTTTGTTGTTTAGAGCTCATAATTTAGCGGATACTATAATACCCGCTAAATTATGAAAATAAGACATTAGAAACTATATGTTAATGACACTCCAATTTCTCTAGGAGGTGCAAAAGACTTATATAACTTCTCTTCAAATGGAGGTTCTAATGCAAAAATGAAACCTCTATCTGCATAGCTTTCATTTAAGATATTCTTAGCATAAAATCCTAAATCAAATTTATCAAATGAATGAGAGTAATATGCATTCAACAGATGATATGGTTCAGATTCATACTCCTCATGCCTAGAATCAAATATAAATCCGTCTTTTCCAGCAACTTCAATCATTAGAGTATTTTTTTCAGTGAAATCATAACTAAATGATAAACTATAATTCCAATTAGGTGAATGTGGTTTTGGGCCATGCTCATGACCTTCATGATCTCCATGATCATCATGGTCTTCATCTCCGTGCTCATCATGATCGTCATCACCGTGGTCATCGTGATCGTCATCTCCGTGATCGTCATCTCCGTGATCGTCATGATCGTCATCTCCATGATCATCATGGTCTTCATCTCCGTGCTCATCATGATCTCCCAATTCAATTTCAGAACTTAGCAGTCCTAAGGTTGCATTAATCCTAAATTTATCACTTAATCTAAATTCAGCAGCAGATTCAGAGCCATATTCATAACCTGCGTCAGCATTTGTTTTAAAAAAAGCAAAAGCATTTGGATTGGTCGGATCTAATTGCTCAGATGTTTCATAAATATGACCTTCATGCTCTAAATAGAATAGAGATGTTGATAGTTTCATATTATCAGTGTACCATCTAATTCCAGTAGTAATATCTTGATAAATTTCTTTATCATATGTTCTTTCATCAGCATCTAAATATGGATTTTGATTTATGCCTCCAGGATGATATCCTTTAGCATAGTAGGCAAACCAATGAAGGTTTTGTCTTGGATGAAGTTCATAAGAAACTTTGTATGAATTTTCAAAATCTCCCATAGTATCAAAGCTTGCACTTGTATTATCAAAGTCGACATACGTAAGGTCTCTAGCTTCAGCTCTTAATGCTAAAGATAGCGTTGAATTATTCTTAAAATTATATGCTAATTCACCATACGCAGATTTTGTAACGATATCATAAGCTGAAGACAATCCTGTTGCAGAGCCGCCAAAAATATATCCCTCAGCATCTGTTTTTTCTTCATAATTAGATTGATACAATCCAATGACATAGTCAATTTTATTTTCATCTGCAGGATTTGATCTTAATCTAAAATCTACAGTTCTTGTATCAATGTCTCTTGTGAATGAATCAAAAAAATCATAACTGCTAGCGTCAAATTCATCATGGTCATCATGGTCGTCATCCCCATCATTGTCATCGGCATGGTCATCGTGGTCTTCATAGTCTAGCCAAAATTGATAATTCCCCCAGTCTGAGTCATAGCTGTGCAATGTCTCATTGTTGGACATACCAATATTTAAATCAGCAAAACCTTCGCCAAGATCATAGCTATAGTCAGCAATAAATATTTGCGATTTTTGGCTATCTTTACCAGGATTATCTGAATAAGTAATATTATCGATATTGTTATCTGGAGCCCAATTATCATAACCATTATCGAAGTCTGAATAAATCATAGTATACTTTTGTGTGATATTATTATCGCCAGATTTTAATAATTTAGCTCTAAAAGATGTCTCATCTTTGTATGCTGAAGCATAATTTGTTCCTAATGAAACATTATCTTTATATCCATCAGAAACATTTGAATGCCCTACCAGCCTTAACTTCCATCCATTTGATAATGGAGTATTATAAACAATTCCATTTGTAAGAGTATTGTATGAACCAAATTGGGTCATGATATAACCCTCTTTTTTATCAGTTGGATCTGTAGTCTTGAAGTTAATTAAACCAGAAGATGCTGCTGCACCAAACAAGCTAGTTTGGACACCCATTAACACTTCTACCTGCTGCATATCAAAAAGTGGAGTAATCATACCTAAATCAGATAAATCCATCCCATCAAGAACTAATCCAACATAAGTGCTGGGAGCTCCTTGATCAGCAAAACGACTAGTAGCGCCCTCTCCTCTAATTTGAAAATATTTCGGTCTTGAAGTTCCTCCGGCATAATTCAAATTTGGAATTTTATGTAGCAAATCACTGAAATGCTGTCCTTGCTTCATTTCTAACTCTTTATTGAAAATGATTGCTGAACTAGCTAAATCACCTTCATTTACTTTTCGTAATGATGAATATACTTTAACTTCTTCGAAAGCTACTGCTTTTCGCAAAAGTTCAAACCTTAAGGGTTGGATTGTCAAATCATTTAAATCAAGATTGACAACTGCATTTTTATATCCTATAACAGATACTTGCACTTTTCCACTTTCAGAAAGACTAATCGTAAATCTTCCATTGTCATCAGTACTAGCTCCCGAAATTACTGCTCCCTCTTCATCAAGAACAGATACATTAGCATCTTTGATTGGAAGGCCTGTGTTTTGATCAAGTACAATTCCTATAATTTGTGACTGAGCAAAAGTAATGCTAATAAATAATAATGTTAAAATAAAATTTTTCATTTTTTCTCCTTAAAAATATGTTTAATAAATTTGATACTTTCCAAGTATCAATAAAAAAATAATTACTAAACTACTGGCGGAGATTTGTTTGAAATCTTATAAATATCTTTATAAGAATATGACTTATGCTGATTAAAAGTATAGATATGAGAAACAGTATTTTTTAATGAAATAGAATTATCAATTAAATGATACTTTGTGAAACTAAGATTACAAATATCACAGTCGTGAACATCTTCATTTATAAGTGATTCTGTTTTATAGTTATGTACATTTTCATTAGATAAATCTAAGTCATGATAATGAAACACCTGAATATTCATGAAGAATATTGTAACCAGTGCTATTAATGATATATATTTATTTCTCATTTTTTGTTCTCCTTACGCTAGCATTATCTAGATCAAGTTAAAGGGTATTTCTCAGCAATTGCACCCCTGTTAAATAATTTGTAAGTTGAAATATATGAAACAAGAAATTACAGTAAAAGCATTTTTTCTAAGTATCATTTTATCAATTGTTCTTTCCTCTGCTATGGCTTATTTAGGCCTTTATGCCGGCATGACAATTTCTGCATCTATTCCTGCAGCTATTATGTCTATGGGAATATTAAAGCTTTTTAGAGAATCAAATATTTTAGAAAATAACATTGTACAAACAGCAGCATCAGCTGGAGAATCTTTAGCAGCTGGAGTTATTTTTACTATACCAGCTCTTCTTTTAATAGGCTATTGGGATACAATCAACTACTGGGAAGTAACAAAAATTGCTATGGCTGGAGGAGTCTTAGGCGCATTATTTACTGTTCCTTTAAGACGAGCCCTAATATTGAAAGCAAATTTAAAATTTCCCGAAGGTGTGGCAACTGCCGCTGTATTAAAAACTGGTCATGAATCGGATGCTAAAAAATCAAGTGAAAGCTTAAAATTGATTGGTTTGTCTGCCTTGGTAGGTGGTGTTGTAAAACTTGGAGAGCTAGCATTTGGTATTTGGTCAAGTGCAATTGGTGGAGCTATTGCTATTAGAGGAGCTATTTTTGGTATGGGTGCCAGTTTATCACCTTCATTGATAAGTGTTGGTTATATTGTTGGTCGTAATATTGGAATTCTTGCATTTTCTGGAGGCTTAATTTCGTGGGCAGTAGCAATTCCTATATATTCATATTTGTATGGATTTGAAGGAGATTCTTTGTTCGAAGGCGCAAACATAATCTGGAATGCAAAAATACGTTATCTTGGTGTAGGAGCTATGGTAGTTGGTGGAATATGGTCAGTCATTCAGTTAGCTAAGCCCCTTATAGAAAGTATTCAATTAAGTCTTAAAACATTAGGTGAAAACGCCAATGATATACCGTTAGAAGAAAGAGATTTACCGGTTAATTATGTTTTTATAGCAATCCTAATAATGTTAATTCCTATTTCATTTACATATTTTGATATTATTGGGTCTTGGGGTTCTGCCGTAACACTATCAGTAATAATGTGCGTTTTTGGATTTTTATTCTCAGCTGTTGCAGCATATATGGCAGGAGTTGTTGGCTCCTCAAATAACCCTATATCAGGCGTTACAATTGCTACAATACTTTTTAGTTCATTACTTATTATTACATTCTTTTCAATAGACTCCTCAAAAGGAGCTGCAGCTGCAATTCTTATCGGAGCTGTTGTTTGTTGTGCAGCCGCTATTGGTGGAGATAATCTACAAGATCTTAAAACAGGAAATATTGTGGGTGCTACTCCTTGGAAACAACAAATGATGCAATTAGTTGGAGTAATTAGTTCTGCATTGACACTTGGAATTGTTTTAACACTTCTTCACGAAGCGTATGGCATTGGAAGCTCAGACTTACCTGCCCCTCAAGCAGTTCTAATGACTAGTGTAGCAAATGGAGTCTTTTCTGGTAATTTAGAGTGGGGTATGATTTATGCTGGAGCCATACTAGGTGTTTTCATAATTATGCTAGATCAATATCAGCTACGTAGAGGGGCAGAATTTAGAGTGCCTATACTAGCTGTAGCTATTGGAATATATCTACCCATAGAATTAACACTTCCAATTTTTATTGGAGGAATGCTTAATCACTTTGCTGGAAAAACTGCTTCAGATTCAGGTAAAAATAATGGACTATTACTTGCTTCAGGCCTAATTACAGGAGAAGCCTTAATGGCCATATTTATTGCAATACCATTATTCTTTGATAAGAATTACTGGCCTGAATATGCACTTCCTTCACCTTTAAATGATTTAGTAGGATTAGGTTTAATATTAGCAATTGTTATTGGATTGTATAAAATAGCAAAGAAGTAATCTGATTAATATCCAGATATAATAAATTCAATATCCTTGCTCTTAAACTTTAGTGCTTGTTTTTCTGCTTGAGCATATGATTTAAAATTACTACTTCTAACATAATAAATCATTTTGCCTCTATTTAATACTTGACTGACTTGAACATCTAGAAACCCATCTTCAAATAGAGATTCTTTTAGAATACTCGCACTTTCTTTTTTGCTGTAAGCTCCAAACTGCAAAAACCAATTGTTCTTTTTTTTCGAAGAGATCTTTGTTTGTTTTGAAGAAACAGAACCCTTTAACTTTCTTTGATAAACTTTTAATGAATCAGTTTGACCTGCTGCCGACAAAGACTTAAAAAATAACTCCTTAGAATCTTCAGTAATTAAATGTGAAGGAGCTAAGATATTAAATTCTTTAAATAAACTCGAAGCAGATATATATGACCCAATAGCATATTTCATTTCTGCTTTTTTTAAAATTGACAACCAGTAATAATCTGACTTTTCATTTGAGTCAATAATTTTGTCATAAAGTTTAGATGCTTTTTTGGCATCAACAGTATTAACAGCCTGTTGATACATAATAGCATTGTCAGATGTTTGACAAAATACGACACTTAATAAGCAACAAAAAATTAGCGTTGACTTAGTTAATTTTCGCATTTTCAATTATATCATTACAAAAGCTAGAAAGTGCTTTTCTTATTTCAAAATTATCTGAATCTATTTTAATTTTATTAAGCCTTATCACATACGACTTATTAGAACTTTTTAGATGATAATCAAATTTTGGCATAAATCTTTCCACTAATTCAATTGCTTCATCTCTTTCACTCTTTTCAAGGTAAATATCGACCAGCCTATTAAGTGCATAACTATTAAAATCTTCTTTAAGAATGTTTTTATATAAATTTTCAACCTCATTAAATTTTTTTTCATCAAAAAGTATATGTTCAATCTTTTTAAATGCATTAACACTTCCACTAGGATTAACCTTCGAATACATAATAAGATACTCCATCGCTTTATCTGAATTATTAATATAATGTGAGGATAATTCTAAAAATGATTCGTTATAAATATGGTTAGATTTGATACTCTTTTTTAAATAATACAAATAATTCTTTTCATTTTTTTTATCTTTATAGTCCATAGCAATGAAATAATTAAGTTTTGATTCATCTCTTTCTTTTATTTCTGGAAAATATTTTATCAACTTTTTTTCATAACCTAATGCATCTTTCCACGATTTATTTTCGGTAGCAATATTTTTTAACATACCTAACGACCATTTATTTTTTGAGTCTATTTTAATAATTTGCTCGAATTCATGCTTCGCTTTAGAATTTTTTTCTTGCTTTAAATAGTCTAATCCCAGCGCTTGATGTATTTGAACTTTTAAATCATTAGATAGTTTTGGCCTCACTATAATAGTTTGATGAATTTTAGTAGCTTTTTTAACATCTTTATCTCTTAATAAATTTCCTAAAAGAAGGTATGCTTCAGTATTATTCGAATCCTTCTGTATAATACTCTTTAAAATTCTAAATGCTTTCTTTTCATTATTATCGATAATTGCCTTAAGTGCTTGATTATAAACCTCAACATCGCTCGGCTGTTGTGATGGTCTTCTATTTATAAAAAAGATTATTAATAGTAAAATTAAGACAAGAAAAAGATAAGTGGAGATCAAGAGAACTTACTCCTTTTCGGTAAAGCTAAACTCTTCGCCAACTGCGACATTTCTTAGGCTATCGAGCTCCTCTGACATATCTTTATTTGTTTTAACAAGCCCAGATATCTCTGATCGATAAGAAAATACAGACTTCAGTGAAATTACATATCCGACAATAACACCAATCATAATAAATACTATATAAAAAATAAATCCAGGTAATGTTATATCTTTTTTGAAAAAATATATCGTAATGGGATTCATATTCAGGTGAAATAACCAATAAGTACCTCCCAATGATCCTAATAAAAATAATACTCTTAATACTCTAAACATTATGCTCCTGTAATTTCTTTTCCACGTAAAATTACTCCTTTAGCTTCAATAATCTCAACTGGAATAATATCTTTAATTTTACTATTATTTTTCTCTACTATCACCCATTCATTTGAATCTGTTCTTCCAGCCCAGTGATTTGTAGATTTCTTACTTTCTTTTTCAATTAAAACCTGCTCAAAGTTACCAACTTTTTCCATATTTAGCTCTAAAGTATGCTTTCTTTGTAAATTAATCATTTCATCCAATCTATCTTTTTTAACCTGTTCTTCAATTTGTTCAGAAAATTGTTCAGCTTTCGTGTAAGGCCTTGGAGAATATTTGAATGTATAAGCACTATTGAACTTAATTTTTTCCATTAAATTAAGAGTTTCTCTGAATTGTTCATCCGTTTCTCCTGGAAATCCAACTATAATATCAGTCGATAATCCACAGTTTGGCATAATTTCTCTAATTTTTTTAGCCATATTAAAAAAATGTTCACGTGTGTAGGTTCGATTCATTCGTTTTAATACTTCATTTGATCCAGATTGCATTGGAAAATGAACATAATTACAAATATTATTTCTTGATGCCATTACTTCTAAAAGCTCTACATTAATGTCTTGTGGGTGGGGTGAAGTATATCTAATCCTTTTAACTCCAGGAATATCTGAAACCGCTAAAAGTAAATCGGCAAAAGATTTTTTCTCATGTTTGTAAGAATTAACATTTTGACCCAACAACGTGATTTCAACATATCCTTCATCAACAGCTTTTTTAACTTCAGTTACAATACTTTCAATAGTTCTGCTTCTCTCTCTTCCTCTTGTAAAAGGAACAATACAAAAAGAACAAAATTTATCACAGCCACGCATAATTGAAACCCATGCATTAAATGTATCCCCTCTACTTGGAAACATATCTTCATAAACTTCATATCTAGATAATTTTGTATCAACAATACTTTTTTCTTCAGTAAGATGTCTATTCATTAGCTTGGGAATATTCCTGTAAGAGTCGGGACCTAAAATAATGTCTACATATGGTTTATTTTTTAGCAAATCATCTTTAAGGTTTTGAGCCATACAACCCAGAACACCAATTATAAGATGAGGTTTTAATTTTTTTATTTTATGAAGGTTTCCTAATCTAGAATGCACTTTAACTTCTGCATTTTCTCTTATTGCGCAAGTATTTAAGAAAATAGCATCTGCATCATTGAGATCTTGAGTTTTTTCTAGACCAAGATTGAGAAGAATACCCTCTACAAGTTCAGAATCAGCCGTATTCATTTGGCAGCCATATGTTTCAAGGACAAACTTTTTAATTGGGAGAGATTGCATCTATTTAATATATCCTGTGAAGAAATATTTAGCGGGGTCTTCAACTTTTTTATTTTTATGGACTTCATAATGAAGGTGAAATCCTGCAGCCCTACCACTGTTCCCAGACTTACCGATTACATCACCTCTTTTAATTTTTTGACCCTTTTTCACTTTTATCTTATATAAGTGCGCATAAACTGTTTCATAGCCATAGCCATGATCAATTTTTACATATCTTCCCCAACCTGAATCATATTGAGCTTTTTTTACAACACCATCTCCTGTAGCAACAACATCCGTATTTAAATTAACGGCAAAATCTAGACCTCGATGCATTCTTCTTTTTCCATCAATTGGGTCTGTTCGATAACCATAACCAGAACCCAAGTATGCATCAACAGGACTAATGGATGGTATATGTGAATACATTTTTTCATTAGACTTAATTTTATTAAAAATTGTAGTATAGCTTTCTTTTTCTAGATTGACAGTATAGGAAAGAGAATCAATTTTATCTTTTAATTGAAATAGAACACTATTAGGATCTTTATCTTCAATTGAAACTTCTTCAACTGCGCCACCAGTGCCTTGAGTTTTAACATCTTCGCTGAGCGGAGGAATTGCAGCATAAGTTCGAAGCTCGGCATCTCTTTCTTCAATCATTAATAATTCCTGTTCTAGCTGAGCAATTTTCATTAAAAGCTCTTTCGATACATCAGAATATTTTAAATCAGTTTCTTTTAATTTATCTTTATAGTATTGTGAAGAAAATTCTTTTGATAAATAATAATTTATACCAATAAATATAAATAAAACTAAGCCAAAAGTTGCGGTGACATTTAGCACTGAAAAATTAATTTGATGTAATCTTTCAGATGACAAATATTGGAAGGAAAAAAATTTCTTCTTTAACATTACTTATTCCTCTTCCTTAACAATTTCTTCTTTCTCGTGATTCATAGAATCCTTTATACTTGAGATTTTCTTTTTTAATTCAACAATATTTTCAACAAGACCTAAATAACGTTTGTCACCAACAAAATTAAGAACATTTTTTTCCTGTGTTTTAGCGAAAACGTACAAACCTAACTTAACGTATAACGCAGACAATTTTCTTTCAAGTTGAAGAATATCAATACGTAGCTTACTATTATGAGTAAACTCCTCTGCTTTTTCAGAAGCGACAATACTCCATTCAGAAACGCTATTTTTAAAATCTTCCCAAAATTTATTCATAGCTTAGAATTTATATATGAAAAGAAATATAGCAAAGGGTTTAAGAGGCTCCCAAACTAAGGAATAGTTGGGAGCCATCTCGTTTATTGGTAGCCAACCAAATTATCTTTGCTTTCTTATATAAGCAGGTACATCTAGATCAGCGCTTTGATCAAAATCGTCAAAAACCAAAGTTGGACCATCATCATTTATTTTTTCTTCAAAATTTTCTTCAATTTGAAGTTCTGAATCTGGATTATTTTTCTGATAAAGTGTTGTATTGTGAGAATCCATTAATTCTTCACTGTGTCTTTCGTGATTGCTTTGCATTCTCTCTTTATGCATTAATTTTTGTTCAATAGGTTTTCGGTTAAATCCCGTTGCAATAACAGTTACTTGAAGTTCATCTTCCATATTTTCATCAACACGAACTCCAAAAATCACTTTCACTCCAGTTCCCGCTTCTTCGTGAATGAGCTTCATTGCTGCATTGACCTCCAATAAGGTCATTTGCTTATTACCCGTAATATTTACTAGCGCAGCTTGAGCTCCGCTAATTGAATGAGAATCCAACAAAGGACTGCATATAGCTTGTTGTGCAGCAAGAACAGCTCTTTCTTCCCCTCTAGCAGTGCCTGCTCCAATTACAGCGTCACCCATCCCACTCATAACAGATTTAACATCTGCAAAATCAATATTTACGTTACCTTTTTTGTTAATTAAGTCTGATATACTTTTGGCTGCTTGCAAAAGAATTGCATCTGATTCTTTAAACCCATCTTCAAAAGTTGTAGCATTGTCAACAACAGATATTAATTTTTCATTCGGTACAACGATTAAAGTGTCACAAAAATTCCTCATAGAATCAACACCCTTAAGCGCTTGTTCCATTTTTTTTGCTCCTTCAAATTCAAATGGCAGAGTAACAATACATACTGTTAAAATATCAAGATCTTTACATACCTTTGCAACGACAGGAGCTGCGCCAGTACCTGTACCTCCACCCATTCCAGCAGTTACAAACACTAAGTCAGATCCTGCTACTAATGATTTAAGAGCATCAGTATCGTGCATTATTGCTTTTCTTCCAATCTCTGGTTTAGCTCCCGCACCTAACCCTTTTGTTAGATCTTTACCAATTTGAAGTTTTGTTTCTGCAGGATTACTACCTAAGTCTTGAGCATCTGTATTGATAGCTATAAACTCTACACCATCCATTCCGGAAGTAATCATTCGATTTATTGCATTACCTCCCGCTCCTCCAACACCTAACACCTTAATCCTGGCTCTCTGGCTGGCTAACTCATCAAATTCAAACAACATATTAATCTCCTTTTATTTTTTTTATTCAAAGAACCCTTTCCATATACTGGAAATGCTCCTTGTAAATGATTCAAAATTTTTAACACCCACTGTTGAACTGCTATCTTCAACATTAAAAATTGGCCATGATAAAAGGCCTACTAAAGTTGAAAGTTCACGTCTTTCCTCAATATTTTCTTTGTATACAACATTATTAATTGAAAGATATTCACATTTAATACTTTCAAAGTGCTTCTTAAATAATAAGTCTAAGTTTTTAACATTCGAACCCCCACCGGTAATTTTTATACCAGATCTAATATCTTTTATATCCATTCTTAATAATTTTAATTCTGATTTAATCTGATCAATAATATCCTCATATCTCAATTCAGCTATCTTAGATATTTCCTGTTTATTAATGCTTTTTGTTAAATCATCATTTTCAATGGATAGTTCGAAGTTAGATTCGGGGTCAGCAAATTCAGAAAGGGCTGAAACATGCTCATGTTTAATTTTTTCAGCTTGCTTTAATGATGTTTGAAGATATGCTGCTATATCTTTTGTTACAGATTTTGAACCTATAGCAATAACTTTGGAGTGAATTAAATAATTATCTTTATAAAGGAGCATATTGGTTTTATCTGCACCAACATCTAAAAACATTACACCTAAATCTTGATCGTCTTTACTCAAATTTGAAGAAGCAGCTGCCAGCCCATCAAATACCGGGTTAACATCAATACTCAAATCATCACTAAAGCAATGATCAATTTGTAATAAATTAAAATTTTTAATATGTATAACATGAGATTTTGCATCGATGGAACGACCTACCATGCCTAAAGGATTTCTTAATAAAGATGATCCGTCAATGAAAAAACCTCTTTGTAAATTATGAAGAACATATCTATCGGATGAAACTTGGATATCCGCGCATTGAGTTAATAGTTTTTGCTTAGTTAATTCATCCACTTCAAATTCTGAATTATCTTTTGATCTAATCCTAGTTGACGAGTTTATTGATTTAATATTTTTACCAGACACTGAAACCCATGCATCGTCATCTATGTTTATCTTTGCATCTTTTTCCATTTTTTCTATTAAATATTCCAAGCTTCTTAGCAAAGCTTCTTTATCAACAATATCTCCATTATCAATACTATCCGATCGGATAGATCTTATTGATAAAATTTCTATTTGATTTTCATTTATAATTCTTCCAACAGCTCCCTTAATACTAAAAGATCCTAAGTCAAAAGCTACTTGTATTCTATTATTCATTATATTTCATCCACCACTATCTGTTTCTTATACCTCAAGTCAATATACCTATAACTCTCCAATGTCTTTTCTTCTGGTAACATATCAGAAAAAGCATTCAGATTATTTATCTTTGTATAAATATTGTTATCTCCAAGAAGAATTCTAGTTCTACCATTTTTTAAAATTATTTCATATTCATCATCATCATTAAATACAAATTCTGAAATGTTGTTATAAAGCAATCTATAGTTATCTTTTGAATATTTTATGATATCTATTGATGTTAAAACATTTGATGACTTAGTTTTTTTTCCTTTTTCATATAATTCTTGATTGCTTTTAAAATTTGACAAAATTGGTAGTGAAATTTCACAATATTCAACTGGAAGACATATTCCTTCAGCATCTAAAATAATTAAATCATTTGAGCTAATCATAGCTAAAGGTTCTCTCTCATATATCTCGATTTGAACTGTATTTGGAAATTTTTTTGATACTTTAGAATCTTTAATATGGTCTAAAGATTCAATTAATTCTTTATATTCGTGCAAATTAGAAATAAATATATTATGATTTTGAATTTTTGATTTAAAATCAAGTAACATTGAATCGTCAAAATAATTAATACCTTTTATCTCCACATTATCTACAATAAAAGCTTTGTTAAAGTTGGCCCACTTAAAAGCAAGTGAACCTGTAATTAATATAAAAGTAATCCAAAGCATAGGACCTTTTATAGAATTAGATATTTTTAATAACTTATTTTTCATAATCCTTTAATTTCATCCGGCTTAAAACCTAAAAGCTTTACTTCAAGATCAAGATTAATATTATATTTCTTTTGAACGGCATTCTTAGCCTTTTTGATTAATGATATCATATCATCAGCCTTAGCATTTCCATTGTTAACAAAAAAATTTGCATGCTTATTTGAAATTTGTGCATCTCCAATTTTTAAACCTTTTAGCCCAGATTGATCAATTAACAATCCAGCTGAATGTTCAGCAGAAGGGTTCTTGAAAACACTTCCTGCAGATCTATAGTTAAGAGGTTGAGAATTTTTTCTTCCCGATTTGGCTAATTCAAAATTTTCTTCAATTACCTGTTTTGAAGATTTTTTTAACTTAAATGATGCTGATAATAAAATAGTCTTTTCGGTAAATGATGATGATCTATATGCAAAATCAATATCTGATTTCTTAAGAATTTCAATTTCATCTTTGTCGTTTAGAATTTCAACTTCTTCAAGATTCTTTGATATCTCACCTCCCCATGCGCCGGCGTTCATTATTAATGCGCCACCAAGCGTACCTGGTACACCAATTAAGTTCTCTAATCCTTTTAAATCATGCTTCATTGATTCTTTTACTAGCTTTCCAAGCATAATACCGCATTCAACATAAATTTTATTTTTATCTATGTTTATAGACTTCAAACAATTCTTCAACGATATTACAATACCTCTAATACCATTATCACTTATTAATAAGTTAGACCCTGATCCAATAACTGTTAATTCTTGATTGAATTCTTTGGATAATTTGACAATTTTGATTAACTCCTCTTTTTTATTTGGAAGAATAAATATATCTGCTGTACCTCCAATTCCATAAGTGGTATGCTTTTTCATTGGTTCATTAACTTGTATTTCTGAATTCAGACTTGATACTAACTTTTCTTTAAAATTATTAATCATGTCATACTCTCCGAAAGCTTATCAGCATATCTCCAAATATTACCAGCGCCAATTGTCAGAATGATATCACCTTTTTCATAATACTTTTTTACTTCATCTAACAATGTATCCGTAGTGATATTCAATGTATTTCTATGATTTAATTTTTGTAAATAAGTAGTAATTTTTTCTGAATTAATTGAATTATCTAACTTTTCTCTTGAGCCAAATATTTCTGTAATAAATATTACATCTGCATCAGAGAGTGATAATGCAAACTCTTTGAAAAACTGCTTAGTCCTCGAAAAAAGATGAGGTTGAAAAACTACAAGCAATCTTCTATCCCAATTATCTTTTACAGCTTTTATAACACTTGAAACTTCAACAGGGTGGTGAGCATAATCATCAATAATTGTTAAATCTTCTGAATGTATTTTTACATCAAACCTTCTTTTAACTCCAGAAAATGATTTTAAACTACTACTAATATCTTCAATCTTTAAACCCATTGTTTTGCAGACCGATATTGCTGCTAAAGCATTTAAAATATTATATGACCCTGGAACGCTCATTTCAAATGGGTAAGATCTATCTTTATAAACGAGCTCAAAAGCAATAGTACCATCTTGATGGACTATGTTTATAGCTTTAAAATCAACATCATCAGACTCTATTCCATAAGTAACTACAGGCTTATCAATTAAAGGAATGATTGATGCTGCATTTTTAGAATCTTTACAAATACTAACCATTCCATAAAATGGAACTGAGTTCGCAAATTGAATAAAAGCACCCTTTAAGTCTTCTAAACTTTTGTAACAATCAATATGTTCAAAATCAATATTGTTAATTACTGCTATTGTAGGAGAAAGTTGTAAAAAAGTTCTATTATATTCATCTGCTTCAACTACAAAAGTATCACCTCTTCCTAGAACAGAATTAGAGTTAATAGATTTCACAACACCACCAACAATTATAGTGGGGTCTAAATTAGAATCTTTTAATATTGAACCAATCATTGATGTAGTAGTTGTTTTTCCATGAGTACCTGAAATACCCACAGAAGAGCTTTTTAATTTTGCTAATTGAGAGATTATTGCTCCTCTTGAATAGCACTGTATATTTCTTCTTTCTGCTTCAATTAATTCTACATTACTTTTTGGTATCGCATCCGAATAAACGACAATTTCGGCAGAAGAAATATTATTTTTATTGTGCCCGATTGAAATATCAATATTAAGTTTATTTAATCGGTCTATATTTGTTGATTCAGATAAATCTGAACCGCTTATTGAGAAATTTTGATGGTATAATAGCTCCGCAATTCCACTCATACCTATTCCACCGATACCAACAAAATGAATTCTTTTAATTTTAGATAACATTTAGATACTCCGTTATATTATCGCATATAATTCTAATTGAATTTGGATTATCTATTTTGCTTATATTTTCTTTCATTGAATTATATACTCGGTCACTGTCACAGATTTCTTTTATCTTTTTACAAAGAAGATCTTTTGTTAAATCTTTTTCTTGGACAACCAAAGCTGCAAAATGTTGCTCTAAATATTTTGCATTGTACAATTGGTGATTTTCAGCTGAAAATTTAAATGGAATAAGAATAGATGGTTTTTTGAATTCGAGTAATTCTGAAACTGTCATAGCTCCAGATCTTGAAATTATTAAATCACACATTTTATAGATATATGGCATATTATTAACAAATGACAAAACTCGTGTAGAATCATCATTATAATGCTTATAATTTTTGTAATGTTTAACTCCTGTAACCCAAATGATATTAATTTGATTGAGTTCTTTACTTTTTAAACATTTAGATATTATTTCATTTAGTATAACTGAACCTTGACTCCCCCCAATGATAACTACCACCTTATTATTATTATTGAATGAAATTGACATGTCTTCTTTATTATGTGAATAAATTGGGTTTCCACTGAACATAATGTCGCAATCTTTTAAATAATTTCTTGCATTACTAAAGCCTGTAAATACTTTCTTAGCTTTTGATCCAAACAATCTGGTTACAAGTCCAGGGTATGAATTTTGTTCATGGAGAAAGAATGGAACATTTAACATTTTAGCTATTTGTAATGGTATAAATGAAGCATAACCACCTGTAGCTATAACAATATTCGGTTTATTTTTTATAAAAAATATTGCTACTCTAAATAGTCCAAAAAATAATTCAAAGAGTAGTAAAGAATTTCTAGCAACAGCATTAATAGATAATGACCTATTAAATCCCTTAATGGGAATAAGTAAGCTTTTCATATTTTCTGAAAAAACTTTCTTTGATTCTATACCATATTTTGATCCTATGTAAAATAGTTTCTTATTATCAATTGTCTTATCAAGCTCATTTTTGATTGCCATCAATGGATAGTAATGACCGCCAGTTCCTCCACCACAAAATAGTATATTATGCTTAGCCATCAACGCGTAATCTCCATTTTTTTACTTTAAATTTTCTTTGCGCTTTGCTAATATTCAACAAAATAGCTACCATTAATAGATTGATAATTAATGAAGATCCTCCATAGCTTATAAATGGCAAGGGTACTCCAGTTACAGGAATTATACCAATCACTACTCCAATATTCACTAAAGCATAAAATGATATGCTTATTCCAAACCCAATAGAAAGTATAATACCAAAAATATCATTTGATTTTTTTGAAATTTGAATAGCTCTTAGTAAAATTATTACATAAGCAATCATTACTAGAGCTCCAACAACAAAACCAAGCTCTTCACCTATTATAGCAAAAATAAAATCGGTGTGTGTTTCAGGAAGATAAGAATGCTTTTGAATACTTTCCCCAATTCCCATTCCATTTACCCCTCCCTGTCTTAATCCGATTATTGCTTGACTAGATTGGTACCCTACAGTTCCTGATGAACTAGGATTTAAAAAGGATAAAACTCTGCTTAATGCATAGTTATTATTATTTAAAATTAAAATCATGATAGCTCCAACAGACAAAACTCCTACTGTACCTATTTGAGGTAAAGATACGCCTCCAATAAACAATAAAGTAAAAACAATCGCTAGCAATATAACTGTAGTTGAATTATCGGGTTGCAATATTATCATTAAGCAGATTGGCATTACCCAACATAGAGGAATTAAGATTCCTTTTACAAACTGTTTCATATACTTATAATTTTTATCAATGTAATCTGCTAAGAATAATATTACCGAAAATCTTGCTAAATCTGATGTTTGAAAAGAAATGGGACCAATTGAAAGCCATCTACATGAATCGCCATCACATCCTTGAATTCGCGTATAAATCAATAATAAAAATGATCCAATCATAAGAAATGGAGCTAGGAATTGAAGTTTTCTGTAGTTCAGCTGAGATGCTATTATAAAGACAAATACGCCTGGAATGAACTTGTAAAGTTGATTCTGGAAAAAATAAATTCTCGATGCACCGTCAGTAATTTGGAGTGACTTCATCCAACTAGCACTTAAAAGCATAAACAAGCCAAAAATGACTAGAAGAATAGTTGTCCATAATAACCACTTATCTTGCTTTCTTTCTTTAATATTCATGAATAGTACCTTTCTACAATATTTTTAAAGCGATCTCCTCTTTCTTCAAAATTTTTAAATTGATCATAGCTTGCACATCCAGGAGACATCAATACAAGATCTCCTTTTTCAGCTAATTTTATTGATGAATTAACTGCTTCATCAAATTCTTCAATTTTTAACACATTACATTGAATGGAAAGAGAATCATAAATTTGATTTGAAGCTGACCCGTAGGCAATTATAGATTTTATTGACTGTGAGAATTTTAAGATTTCTGAAAAATTTGAATCTTTAGGTAGCCCTCCCATGATTAATATGACGTTACTGTCAATTGATTCTAAGGCTACTCTGACTGAATCAATATTTGTTGCTTTCGAATCATTAATAAATTTTATTCCATTAATTTCTTTAAATAATTCAAATCTATGGTTTAAACCTTTAAATCTCTTTAATGATTTAAAAATTGATTTGTCGTTTAATCCAAGGTATGATGCCAATGTAGCTACGCCAATAAAATTAGATATATTATGAATACCTAAAAGAGAACACTCATTAATATTTAACTCAAATGAAGAATTAGAGGATTTAATTTTATTTTCATATAAGAAGTATTTGCTAAACTCTTTTTCTAATGAAAATGAAGTAAACTTTTTATTAATGTCCAAAAATTTTTCTCTTAAGATTTCATTATCATAATTATAAATAATTAAATCGTTATCATTCATATTTCTAGTTAATTTCATTTTTGAATTTATGTAATCCTCAAAATTTTTATATCTATCTTGATGGTCATTTGAAATATTTAAAATCAATGCTATATAAGGTTTCAAAGAGTTAGTATCGTCAATTTGAAAACTAGATAGCTCAAGAATACAATAGTCAATTTCTACATTATCTTTATTTTTTTTCTTAAAAACAGTTTCTGATAATGGATTCCCTATATTGCCACTTTTAATAACATTAAAATCATTTTTGAGAACTTCATATAAACACGTTACAGTCGTTGTCTTACCATTTGTTCCAGTTACAGCTATAATTTTAAAATCTGATAATCTATGTGCAAATTCAATTTCACTTATTACTGGTAATTTTTTCTCAAGCAATTTTTTTATAATTTGAATATTATTTGAAATTCCAGGAGATTTTATTATCAAATCAGTATTAAGAATTTTGTTTGAATGTGAACCTAATTCGACATCAACACCTAAGCTTTTTAACTCTTCCACAAAAAAATTATTTACATTTGAACTAGCATCAGAAATAAAAACATTTGCACCTAAAGAGTGGGCTAGTTTAGCGGCCCAGTAACCACTCACTCCCAATCCCAAAATCCCAATATTTTTATTTTTATAATTCATTAATTAATTTCAGCCTTTAATTCAATTCTTGCGCCTTTTTCAATCTTCTCTCCATGAGGAATTGATTGGTAGATGATCAGGCCATTTCCAGATACTATTTTTGGAGAGAATCCTTTTTTTGCTAGTGTCATAAATGCACTATTCACTGTTTTTCCTATCACATTTGGCATTTGTATCATTTCAATTTTCTTCGTTTTTTTATTATTCTTTAGAAGTAAAACTGGTTCATTTTTTTTGCTTTTTGATTTTTTGTATGACTTATTTTTTGTTATGTCTGGATCAATATTTATAATTCGTTTCATTACAGAACTGAATACTGGTGCTGCTGAGATTGACCCCCAATGATAATTACTTGATGCAGATGCACCATCAATGATAATTAAAGCTAACAATTGAGGATTTTCTTTTGGAAAAAACCCTACAAAACTTGATATAAATTCCGAATCAGAGTATTCGCCGTTTATTATTTTTTTAGAAGTACCTGTCTTTCCTGAAACATTCCAACCATCTAATTTAGCTTTACTTCCACTTCCTACTTCAACAGTATATGCTAACATATCTTTTAATATTTCAGCATCAGATTGAGATAAAATTCTTTTTCTAATTCTTTGTTCATTCTTTAAAATTGTATTATCACTTTTTTTAACTTCTTTTATCATATATGGTTTCAATAAAAAACCCCCATTAGCTATAGCAGAATAGGCCATTGCAATTTGTATTGGAGTTGCAGTCAATTCATATCCAAGAGGAAAGCTATGCATTGAAGATTGGCTCCAATTTTTTGTTTCGTAAATGATACCAGATTCTTCTCCGTTTGAGCTCAAACCAGTTTTTGAACCAAAGCCAAATTCTTTTGCTTGATTGTATAGCTTTTTAGCTCCTAATGATTCAGCAATTTTAATAGTACCGATATTACTGGAGTATGCTAATATTTCTTTAACTGTTAGTACTGAATGCGGCACAGAATCTTCAACTATTTTTATGTTATGAAAATTATACGGACCTTCTACATTATATTCATCAGAAGGATTAATATCATTTTTTAGTGCTGCAGCAATAGTAATAACTTTAAATGTTGAACCAGGCTCAATTGTATCGAGTAGTAATCTATTTTTTTGATTTTCTATTTCATAATCTTTTGGATTGTTTGGATCAAAATCCGGTACACTTACCATGGAAACTATTTCTCCGTTCTGTGGATTAACAATTATACCCATCGCTGAAGATGCGCCAGTCTTTTCAACTTGGTCAATTAATTCTTCCCTCATAATAGCTTGATATTCTTTATTTAATGTTAAGTAAATATCAGAACCATTTTCAGGAGCTTCATTATTAATTGTTGGATCGGAAATACGTTTTCCATATCCATTTCTCTTAAAAATTCTTGAACTAGTCTTTGGTTCTAGATATTTATTGTATTGAGATTCAAGACCAGCTATTCCAACATCATCCACGTTCGTAAATCCAACAAGCTGACCGAATAAATTTTCTTCTGGATAATATCTTTTATAATCTTGATTGATAATCAATGCATCTGCATATACAGATTTTAATTCTCGACAATTTTTAATAGTTTTTCTTTCTAACAGGATGTAAGACTTTGAAACATTAAATTTTGAATCATAAATATCAATATTTGTACCTGTACATTCTGATAAATCTTTCAGGAATTCTACCTTATTTTCTATTCTTTTTGGATGAACTCCAATATTATAAAAGGTTAAATTCTGGGTAATATTTTTTCCATTGATATCATAAAAATTTCCTCTTTTTCCTTTTACAATCTCTGTTTTAATACCTTGAGGATTATCTATTCTATTTGTTACCTGAATTGTAAACAGCTTAAATACAAAAACTGCCCATATACAAATCAAGAAATAACTTACTACTCTTATTCTAGTTTTAAATTTTAAATAATTCTTAGTCATTACTTATTTTTACTATTAATGTTTCGGGTTTACTTGCTATAAGTCCAATTTTTTTAGCTTTTTTTGAAATGACATCTGCACGCTTCATTTTTTCAACAGAATTTATTTTTAAAGTAAGATTCTCGTTCAATTGATTTAAAGTCTTCTTATTGAATTCAATACTGGCTTGGGTTTTATCAATTTCAATGAATGCTGCTAAGTACAATCCTATTGTTAAAACAGTCATTAAAAACATCAAAGACCACTTAATGTTTTCACGCTTAGCAATTTCTGCTTTTGTTAACCTCTTTTTTCTAGCCAATTTTTTCACCAACTCTCATTTTTGCACTTCTTGACCTTTTATTAATCGATATTTCTTCCTGTGAAGGAATCATTGGTTTCTTTGTAAGAACTTTTAGTGTCTTATTTAACTTTAGCTCTCTAAACTTGTGCTTCACCATACGATCTTCCATTGAATGATAACTAATAATTACTATTCTTCCCTCAGGCTTAAGAAAGTTCGTAAAATTTTCTAAAAACAACTCAAGATGATCTAATTCATCATTTGTTTTTATTCTTAATGCCTGAAATATTCTTGAATATGTTTTTAGTCGATATTTATATGCAGTTTTCTTGCTAATGATTTTTACAATACTCTCAGCATTAATTTCTTCTTTTGATTCTTTTATTGCTCTTGCAATTCGAAAAGAATTTCTTTCTTCACCAAACTCATTAAAAATATTTGTTAATTCTCTAATAGACGAATTTTCAATTATTTCTTGTGCTGTCAAACCCTCATCTGTATCATCAAATCTCATATCAAGAAATGAATCAAACTTATGTGAAAATCCTCTTTGATTATCTTCAAGCTGAAATGAAGAAAGACCTAAATCTAAAAGCATTCCATCAACTTTTTCAATTCCAAGCTTAGAAAAAGTACTCGCAAGACTTGTGTAACTTGAATGGACTAATTCAAAATTACTAAAATGACTTAATCTTTTTCTAGCAATTTTTATTGAATTTGAATCTCTATCAAAACCTATTAAAAACCCTTGATTTATTTCTTTAAGGATTTCTATTGAATGGCCGCCAAGACCTAAGGTTCCATCAACATAACTTCCATTTTTTTTGATATTTAAATTATTAATTGACTCCGTCAGCATAACTGGATAATGGCTATAGCTTTTTGACGGAACTAGTGTCATCAGATATTGACTCTCTTTGAAAGCTCTTCATAGGATTCTTCATTAATAGTATGTTCAGAATCTATTCGCTGAAGAGTTTTAGTATCCCAAATTTCAATTTTATTTAAAACGCCTATTATAGTAATATCTTTTAAAATTGCTGCATACTCGATTAAGCTTTTTGTTAAAATCAACCTTCCTTGATCGTCTGCAGTTACAATCTTTGCATGTCTGAGGTGATTTCTTAGAAAAGTTCGATTAGTTTTTGAAAGAGATGATAATTGATTAAGCTCTTGTTTAATTTTTTCCCATTCACCCATTGGATACACCCAAATACAACTGTCAATACCTCTTGTTATAACGAATGTATTTTTATCTGAACTAGTTAGTTGTTTTCTAAAAATAGAAGGGATATTGATTCTTTTTTTTGAATCAATAACAAAATCATGTTCTCCTGTAAATGTATATTGGCTACGCATAATAAACGTGAATTAAGGGAAATTAACCCACAATTCACCACTTATCTTAAGGTATATGCAGTATCTATGTCAATAAATTTGTTACAATTTGATTAAAAAATTCATATGAAAAAAATTAAAGAAACTAAAAATTTAGATAATAATTTAGATATCGATTTAAAAACTATCTTTTTCTTGGGATGTATTTTGTTATTGATATAGATAAAGGATCAGAAATAAGATCTACTTTAACAGGAAAATCATTAATAATGTTTTTTGAAAAATCACTAAAATGATTTTCTGAGAAAAAAACTAATTCAAAATCAGTAGTGTTTGCAATCAAAAAGGTTCTATTTTCACCGCTCCATACTTCTGAAAAAGAATTTGATTGAACTGTATTTGAATCGTCAAATATAAAATATTCTTTAGAAGATTCACTGTTAGAATACTCTATATAATTTTCATTATTGGATTTAAATCTAATAGTTATTGGAAAAGAAAATGTTTCCTCACTCAACACATCTTCACTTCTGACAACGTATAAACTGTTTAGCTCAGCATTTGATATTCTAAGATTATTTTCTTTATCCGTATTAGAAATTGATGAAGTATTATTCAAAGTAAAACTTAAAAAAATAACAGCCAATAAAGCAGTGAGTCCTATATAAACGTTTTTATTAAATACGTTATCATTATTTATAATATCAATAAATTTTAAACTATCTTCCTTTTCTTCAGAATTACTTTTTTTGATTTTAGGTTTTTTTTGAGGACTTTTTTGATTAAGAAATTCGTCAAGCTCCTCAACGCCTTCATCAATATCTACTCCAATTTCTTTTAAATATGCTTTGAAAAAAAGTCTTACATACACACTAGAGATTTCTGAAAATTTTCCTGATTCAATTGCTTTCAAGCTAATTAAATCAATTTTTGTTCTCTTATTAATGTCTTCAAGTGAAATTTTGTTTTCTAACCTAAATTTTTTATATCTAGTGTAAAAAATCATATACTGTCTATCACTGTTTTAATATTGCTCATTTTGAATTTGTTCACGGGAAAACCTACGATATTATTATAACATCCGTCAATATGTTTAATTAATATACTTTCTGCATCTTCAATATTATAGGCTCCAGCTTTATCTAAAACTCCAAACGAGTTTACATAGTTTGTAATATTTGCTTCTGAAAGTTTTTTAAATGTAACATCAGTCTGATCATAGATTGTAATATTTTTACCCTGATAACAAAGACTTAATCCACTGATTACCGTATGTGTTTTGTTAGAAAGTTTCATGAGTATCAAAATAGCTTCATTTAAAGATGATGGTTTTCCAATTATTTCTTCATTGAAATTTATAATAGTATCTCCTGAGAGTACGTAATTTTTGTTATTTGATCCATACACATACTTAGCTTTTTTATTTGATATATATTTAACATAATCTACTGGATTAAGATTATCTAAATTTGATTCGTCAACATCGGGAGATATACATTTAAAGCTGTAGCCTAATTCTTCGAGAATTTTCTTTCGTCTTGGAGAACTTGATGCTAATATTAAACCCATTGTTTTAGTTATTTTTTTTGTTGTTAAATATAAATAATTTAGGAAGGATACATAATGGACCAAACTAAAATAGTCAAAAAAACCTATTCAAAGTATGCGGAGTCTCTTACAGAAGCCAGAGATTTCTTCAAAAGACCATTAACCTACACTGAAAAAATACTTTTTTCTCATCTAAGCCAACCACTTCAATCTATTCCGGAAAGAACAAAAACATTTTGTTGTATAAAGCCAGATAGAGTGGCAATGCAGGATGCGACAGCCCAAATGGCGTTACTGCAATTTATTAATGCGGGAATGGAAACTACAGCGGTTCCCACCACGGTGCATTGCGATCATTTAATCACTGCTATCAAAGGCGCTAAAGATGACCTTCATAATGCCTTAATAACAAATAAAGAAGTTTATAATTTTTTAATATCTGTTTGTGAAAAATATGGTATCGGATTTTGGAAGCCTGGCGCTGGAATTATTCATCAAACTATTCTTGAAAACTATGCTTTTCCAGGTTCATTAATGATAGGAACTGACTCACATACTCCAAATGCTGGCGGATTAGGAATGATTGCAATTGGCGTTGGTGGAGCTGATGCCGTAGATGTTATGACAGATTCTCCGTGGGAAGTCAATTGGCCTGGCGTAATTGGTGTTAAGCTCACTGGAAAGCTAAACGGTTGGGCTTCTCCCAAAGATATTATCCTCAAATTAGCTGGTATTTTAACTGTTAAAGGAGGTACTGGAAAAATTATTGAATATTTTGGAGAAGGCACCAAAACCATTAGTTGTACAGGAAAAGCTACAATAACAAATATGGGTGCTGAAGTAGGTGCTACCACATCTCTGTTTCCTTATGATAAAAAGATGTCTGATTATTTAATAGCAACTTCTAGGGCTGATATTGCATCTTTGGCAAATGAATTAAGTGATGATCTTAAAGCTGACATTGAAGTAGCTGAAAATCCTGAAAAATATTATGATGAAGTTATTGAAATTAATTTGTCTGAACTTGAACCGCACATTGTAGGACCTTACAGTCCTGACTTATCAAGAAAAGTAACTGATATGCCAGCAGCTATTAAGGATAATAATTATGATGATGATTTAAAAGTTGGTCTAATTGGAAGTTGTACTAATTCCTCCTATGAAGATATTGAAAAAGCAGCTCACGTTGCTAAACAAGCTCTTGATCAAGGTTTAAAAGCTAAGTCTGAATTTTACATTACCCCAGGTTCAAATCAAATTAAAGCAACAATGGAGCGAGATGGTTATACCGAAATTTTTGAAAAATTAGGTGGTAACGTACTTGCAAATGCTTGCGGCCCATGCATAGGACAATGGAAAAGGTCCGGTGTTAAAGATGGTGAAAAAAATACAATTATAACATCATTTAATAGAAATTTTGCAAAAAGAAATGATGGCAATGCAGCAACCGAATCATTTGTAGCAAGTCCAGAGATTGTTACTGCATTAGCTATATCTGGAAAACTTAGTTTTAATCCATCAAAAGATTCAATTAAGCTTGATAATGGTGAAAATTTTGTATTTAATCCTCCAATTGGATCAGAATTACCAGCTGAAGGATTTGAAGATGTACAAAGTAGTGATTTCTTAGCAGGTGCATTAAACCCATCTACTGAAATTATTATTCACGAGAAAAGTGAACGCCTTCAAAAGCTAGAGCCATTTAAAAAGTGGAATAATAAAGATATTACAAATTTAAGAATATTGCTTAAAGCAGAAGGAAAATGTACCACCGATCATGTATCTCCAGCAGGGCCTTGGCTTAAGTACAGAGGACATCTCGAAAATATATCCCAAAATATGTACTCTGGGGCTCTTAATGCATATACAAAAACTACTGGTGAAGCAATTAATACTGATACAAAAAAACAAGCTGATATATACGAAGTTGCTAAGTATTATAGCTCAAATTCAATAGATTGGGTAGCCGTTGCAGATGAAAATTATGGTGAAGGCTCAAGCAGAGAACACGCTGCAATGGAACCTAGATTTATGGGTTGCAAAATTGTCTTGGCTAAAAGTTTTGCGAGGATTGCTCAAACAAATTTAAAGAAACAGGGCATCTTGCCTTTAATTTTTGAAAATAAATCAGACTATGATAAGATTGAAGCGTATGATACTATTTCAACGCTCAATCTCCATGAGTTCAGCCCAATAACTAATATTAAGTTGTCGTTGAAAAAACCTGATGGAACTTCTTATATCATTAAAACAATCCATACATTTTCAGCTAATCAAATTTCATGGTTCAAGGCTGGATCTGCTTTAAATTTAATTGCAAATCAAATCAATTGAACTCTATAGAAAAAATCAATGAAAAATGGGATTTTGTAATTGGAATAGAAGTGCATGTTCAGCTCGAAACTGAATCGAAAATGTTTAGTACATGTGAATACTCATACAAAAAAGATCCAAACACACTTACCTGCCCTACATCGCTTGGATTACCTGGTGCACTTCCTTCAATAAATGAAAAAGGTATTAATTTTGCTATTCAATTTGGTAGTGCTGTAAAAGGCACTATACACAAATCATTTTCTTTTGCAAGAAAACACTACTTTTATCCCGATCTTCCAAAGGGATACCAAATCTCTCAGTTTGACCAACCTATTGTAACTGGAGGAAGCGTTCCAATCTGGTGGAATAATAAAAAAATTAATATTCAATTAACAAGAGCTCACCTTGAGGAAGATGCAGGAAAATCAACTCATAATTCTTTAAAAAATAATAGTAAGGTAGATTTCAACAGGAGCGGTGCGCCCCTTATAGAAATTGTGACAGAGCCAGTATTAACACATCCTATACAAGCAAAAATCCTTATTCAAAGAATAAAGCAAATTGTTAATTATATATCAATATCTAGCGCTGAAATGGAGCAAGGAAAATTAAGATGTGATGCAAATATATCACTCAAGAAAAAAGGTGTTAAAAAGTTTGGCACTAAAACAGAAATTAAAAATATTAACTCATTTAGAAATGTACAAAAAGCAATTGAATCTGAAATTAAGAGGCAGTATAAAATTCTTGAGAGCGATCAGATAGTGGAGCAAGCAAGTCTTACATGGAATAATGAAAAAAATACCGCAGAAATTATGCGAGTTAAAGAAAATGCTGACGACTACAGATATTTCCCAGATCCTGACTTGCCTCCTGTTGTTATATCGGATAATAAAATAGAAAAGATAAGCGAAAATATTCCTACTCTACCATTTGAATTTGAAGACGATTGGATTGATAAATATGATTTTAACCCGGAAGAAGCAACTACTCTTGCAAGCACAATTGATGTTGCCACCTATTTCAATGAAATCATTCAACATGATATAAGCCCTAAAAATGCAAGTAAATGGATTACGGGAGAATTATTCCGATTGCATCATGAAATAAATCTTCCTTTTAATAAAAACAAGGTTTCAGTTAAAGATTTATCCACAATAATCTGCTTAAATACTTCTGAAAAAATTACTCAAAATTCAGCTAAAGAAGTTTTAAGAAAACTGTTCAATTCAAATGACTCTTTAGAAAGTATCTTAAGTGAGGGTCGTTATTTAAATAGTATTGATAATAATATTGAAGGTATGGTAGAAAAAGTTCTTCAAGAAAATTCAGAGGAAGTGATTCGCTTTAAAAATGGTGAAGAAAAATTAATGAGCTATTTTATTGGTAAAATGATGAAAGAGTCTCAAGGAAGAATTAGTCATAAAATTATTAGTGAAGAATTGTTAAAAAAGCTTAAATAACTTTTCTACTACAACTGCTAATACAATTATAGCAAAAAATAAATCCTAGTAGGGACAACCCTTCGATAATTAAAACTTTTTTCCTTTAGCAGATAAATCTTTGATAACGGATTCGATGCCTTTTTTGTCAATAATCTTAAGGCCTTTTGCAGATACTTTTAGCGTAACAGATTTATTTAAGCTGTCAACCCAGAAAGTTTTTTTCTGTAAGTTTACATCAAACCTTCTTCTGGTTTTATTGTGAGCATGACTAACATTGTTACCATACATTACTTTTTTTCCTGTTACTTCACAAACTCTTGACATTTTTTTAACCTTTTATGTTTTAAGTTTAACTAAACTGGGGCAAATTTAAACCAATATTTGAACTGAACAAACAAAAAGAATTATGATTGATTTAAATAAAAAAATTAAGATTGGATCATTAACATTGGACTTCCCTTTCTTTTTAGCACCGATGGCTGGTGTCACTGATTATGCTTTTAGAGTAATTGCGAAAGAATTTGGTGCAGGTATTGTTTATTCTGAGTTTGTCTCAGCGCATGGAATAATACGAAAGAATGAAAAAACGTTAAAAATGATTGAATTCTCCAATTTCGAAAGGCCAATTGGTATTCAAATATTTGGAGATTCACCTGAGGTAATGCAAAAAGCTGCTCGACTAGTATATGAACAATTTAAACCGGACTTAATTGATATTAACTATGGGTGCCCTGTTCCAAAGGTAACCAAAAAAGGTGCAGGCTCCGCAGCGTTAAAAGATTTATGTTTAATGGAGGATATAACTGCAGCAGTCGTAGAGTCCGTTAAAGAAGTTCCTGTAACTGTAAAAATGAGAGCAGGATGGAATTCAGAGAATATTGTCAGTACTGATGCAGGCATAAAGCTTGAAAAGATTGGTATTAAAGCTATTACTCTTCATCCAAGAACAACCGTTCAATTATATAAAGGAAAAGCTGACTGGTCGTTAATAAAAGAATTAAAAGAAAATGTTTCAATTCCAGTTATTGGTAATGGCGATATCAAAACTATTGAAGACATTGAGAAAATGTTTACTACAACCAATTGTGATGGGATTATGATTGGTAGAGCTGCACTCGGAAATCCTTGGTTTTTCACGCAAATAAGAAAATATATGAAAAACGAAGATTTTAACGATATTAGTTTAAATGAAAGGTTAGATGTTTGTGAGAAACACTTAGATCTTTTAGTTAAAACTCATGGAGAAGTTATTGGTACAAATAATATGAGAAAACACTTCGGTTGGTACTTCAAGGGCTTTCATCATGCATCCGAATTAAGAAAAAAATTAGTTTTAGTAAAGAATTATTCTCAAATGAAGGATATTTTAACTAATATTAGGCACTAAAAACAAAAGGAAAAATTATGGACAAAAATTTTAAAGCAGTCAATGCTCCCATTATAGATTTTGAGCCGGGCTCAAAGCACCGCGAAAAACTCATAAAAGAAATTGAAAGACAATCAAGTAGGCAAAAAGAAATTCCCGTTATTATTCATGGAAAAGAATATTTCACGGGTAATACGCAAACTTGTTCAAAACCACATGACCATAAACATATTCTTGGTATTTACCATGAAGCTGGTGAAAAGGAAATTTCTATGGCAATTGAATCCTCTCTTGAGGCTTGGAAATCATGGTCTAATACCACTCTAGACTACAGAGCTTCAATTTTTAAAAAGGTTGCGGATTTAATTGATGGTCCATATCGATACAAAATTAATGCAGCAGCAATGCTTGATATTGGAAAAAGTGTTTTTCAAGCTGAAGTAGACGCATCATGCGAATTAATAGACTTCTTAAATTTTAATATTGAGTTTTCATATAAAATGCAAGAAACATTCACTCCTATTTCTCCTGATGGGATGCATAACGCATTAGAATTTAGACCTCTTGAAGGATTTGTTTTTGCGATAGCCCCATTTAACTTTTTTAGTATTGGGGGAAATCTAGCTATTGCTCCTGCTATTGTAGGAAATACTGTGTTATGGAAACCATCCCCAAGTGCCGTGTACTCATCTCATGTCATAATGGAATTATATAAAGAAGCAGGTCTTCCAGCAGGTGTAATTAATTTTATTCCAGGCGATGGTCCTAAGATTGGTGAACAAGTATTATCCCATAGAGACTTAGCTGGAGTACACTTTACTGGATCTACTAAAACATTTAAACACTTATGGAAAGGCGTAGCTGAGAACTTAGATACTTATAAAAGCTATCCAAAGGTTGTTGGTGAAACTGGAGGAAAAGACTTCTGCATTGCTCATGAATCTGCTAATATTGATGGTCTTGTAACGGCAATGGTTAGAGGTGCATTTGAATATCAGGGACAGAAGTGTTCTGCTATGTCTAGAGCTTACCTCCCTTCTACTAAATGGGATATCATTAAAGAAAAGCTTGTAACCCAAGTTAATACTATTGAAGTAGGACCTCCTGAAGATTTTAAAAACTTTGTAAACGCAGTGATTGATGAAACTTCATTTAACAAAATAGCATCTTATATTGACTATGCTAATAGCTCCGAAGACTGTGAAGTTTTATGTGGTGGAACTTATGACAAGTCAAAAGGTTATTTTGTTCAACCAACAGTAATTGTCACTAGCGACCCTCATTTTAAAACTTTAGAAGAAGAAATCTTTGGTCCAGTATTAACAATATTTGTTTATGATACGAGTAAATGGAAAGAAACATTAACATTAATTGATTCAACTTCGCCGTACGCTTTAACAGGTTGCGTATTTTCGGAAGATAGAGATATTGTTGAAGAAGTAAGAACAACCTTAAGATTTTCAGCTGGAAACTTTTATATTAATGATAAGCCAACTGGTGCAGTTGTAGGTCAACAACCATTTGGTGGAAGTCGAGCTTCTGGAACAAATGATAAAGGTGGTTCTATGCTTAATCTTTTAAGATGGACATCTCCAAGAACAATTAAAGAAACATTTGAACCGCCTAAGGATTATCGTTATCCTTACATGGATTAGTATGAAGATTCACGAATATCAAGCTAAAGAAATTCTTAAAAAATTTAATATTCCAATTCAGGAAGGTTATGCAATTAGTGATAGTAAAAATATTGATAATACTATCAAAAAAGTACAATCAGATTTTAATACTGAAGCTGTAATTGTTAAAGCCCAAATTCATGCTGGAGGTCGAGGAAAAGGTGGCGGAGTTAAATATTGTCCTACTTTTGAAAATGCACAAAATGCAGCTAGATCAATTCTTGGAATGAATCTAATTACCCATCAAACAGGCCCTGAAGGTAAAATGGTTAATAAAATTCTTATCACTGAAGCATTAGATATTGAAAAAGAATACTATTTTGCTATTACCTTTGATAGATCAAATAATTCAGATGTTTTTATTGTTTCAAGCGAGGGCGGTGTTGACATTGAAGAGGTAGCTGAAAATAGTCCTGAAAAAATTATTAAAGCATGGATTGATGATACACCAAATTCTCTTGAAAATGCGATCAATACAATTATTGAAGCGCTTTCATTAGAAAGATTTAATAATGTAAGTCAAATGTTTAAAGATTTATATAAATGCTATATAGATTCAGATTGTTCACTACTTGAAATTAATCCTCTTGTATCAACAACAAAAAATGAAATTATAGCTCTAGATGCTAAAGTAGATATTGATTCAAATGCTCTCTTTAGACATCCTGAGATTGCAGCATACCATGATAAATCTGAAGAAGATCCATTAGAATTAAAAGCTGCTGAATACGGTTTAAACTATATCAAATTAGATGGAAATGTAGGCTGTATGGTGAATGGAGCTGGGCTAGCTATGGCTACAATGGATATTATTAAGCATTGTGGTGGTGAACCAGCTAACTTTTTAGATGTAGGTGGTGCGGCTAATGTAGAAACTATAAAAAATGGATTTAAGATTATTCTATCCGATAAAAATGTTAAATCAATTTTAATTAATATTTTTGGTGGTATTGTACGATGTGACAGGGTCGCAAACGGTGTTATTCAAGCAGTTAAAGAATTAGATTTAGACGTACTAGTTGTTGTTCGCCTTCAAGGAACTAACGCCAAACTTGCAAAACAAATTTTAGATGAATCTGATATTGAACTAATAAGCGCAGAAACAATTAATGAAGCAGCAACTAAAGCTGTGGGAGCGATAAAATAAAATGTCAATTCTATTAAACAAAAATACAAATATTTTAGTTCAAGGACTAACCGGTGCAGAGGGCTCATTTCATGCTGAGCAAATGATTGAATATGGGTCAAAGGTTGTATGTGGTGTTACACCTGGAAAAGGCGGTGAAAACGCAACTTCGAAAAAATTACCTGTCTTTAATTCTATTGCTGATGCAAAAAATGAATTTCAGATTGACGCTTCAGTAATTTTTGTACCGCCAAGGTTTGCAGCAAAAGCAATAATTGAAGCTATTGAACAAGATATTGATTTAATCGTATGTATTTCAGAGGGAATTCCAGTAAGAGATATGGTTACAGTTAAAAATATGCTAGACAAATCATCCTCAACTTTAATTGGCCCAAATTGTCCAGGGCTAATTACTGCTGAAGAGTCAAAGATTGGAATCACTCCTGGATTTATATGTAAGAAAGGATCTATTGGCATACTTTCAAGATCTGGAACATTAACGTATGAAGCCATAGATCAGGTAGTCAATATTGGTTTAGGAATTACTACAGCCGTTGGAATTGGAGGAGATCCAGTTATCGGTTCAAGCATGATAGATATTTTAAAACACTTCCGAGATGATGACGAAACAGAAGGTGTTGTAATGATTGGTGAAATTGGCGGTAATATGGAAAATGATGCTGCAAGATGGGTAAAGGAAAATTTAGATAAACCGGTTGTATCTTTTATCGCAGGTCAAACTGCGCCAAAAGGAAAAAGAATGGGTCACGCTGGAGCAATAATTTCGGAGGGATCTGAAACAGCAGAAGCTAAAATTAAAATACTAAAAGAATGTGGGATTTCTGTCGCAAATACTGTTTCAGATATAGGTACCACTATGAAAACATTGATAGGATAAAAAATGAAAAATACACTCGCAATAATTAAACCAGATGCAATGAAAAAAGGTCACCTAGAAGATATTAGAAAAGATATTCTTGATGCAGGATTTGACATCATTGAAGAAAAAACATTGAATTTATCTAATGAACAAGCTTGCGGCTTTTATGACATCCACAAAGATAAACCTTTCTTTGGAGAACTAGTTGAATTCATGACATCGCATGAATGCCATGTTATGAAACTAGAAAAAGAAAATGCTGTTGTAGAATGGAGAAATCTTATGGGAGCCACAGATTCTTTGAAAGCTGAGCCTGGAACTATTAGAAATAAATATGGAACAGACATATCTATGAATGCTACTCACGGATCTGATAGCAATGAAAATGCTAACAAAGAAATAGAATTTTTTTTCAATGATTAAATATTTCTTATCTTTATCTATTTTACCGTCCTTACTGTTAGCTCAAGAATTAAATAATGATTGGTTAGATACTACTTTAGATAAAGAAAAAACCTTAGTAGTAGAAACTACAATTGAAACATCCGTAAAAGATAAAGACAAAGAAAAAATAAATAATACATATTTCACCATTCAGGTAGCTGCTAAAGCTACATTTGCCGATGCTGAAGAAGTTGTTAAAATACTGAATAATTATAATTTTGAAGCTTTTATTCAAAAAAATGATTCAAATGAAAAACTTAAATACCGCATTAGGTATGGTAGTTTTTTGTCAAAAGAAGATGCTTCCTCGACTGCAAAAGATATTAAAAATGAACTAGGATATGATTGCTGGGTAGATAAAATAGAATTATAAAAATTATTTTATTCCAAACAAATATTTGTTTATATTTCCCATAGCTAAGGAAAGAAAATGTTACCAAAAAAAAGACAGTCAAAAACAAGATCGAAAAAGAGAAGAACTCATTATAAGTCTTCACTAGTACACACAGTAACGTGTAAAAATACTGGTGAAGAGCATTTACCGCACCATGCATACTATCATGACGGAATCCTGTACTACAAAGGAAAACCTTTAGACCAAAATTAATGAATGGTTGCTTTATTTTTTCAGGACAAGGCTCTCACCGTCCTGGAATGGGATTAAATCTTCACAAATATTCAATATCTGCTAGAAACAAATTTGATTTATCAAATGAAATCCTTGGATATGATATATCTCAAATAATGTTCAACGATGACGAAGCTATTCTTAGACAAACTAATTATGCTCAAGTAGCTATATATATTTATTCTTGCATTCTATACGATATTTTAAATAGTAAAGGATATCAGCCCAAAGTAGTGGCTGGACACAGCCTTGGAGAATTTTCAGCTTTATACGCCAACAAGACCTACAGTTTCGTATCAGGCCTTAAAATTGTAGATGTTCGAGCAAAAGCTATGCATATTTGCGAAACAAAATATAAAGGTTCAATGAGTGCAGTTCTAGGAATGAAAAAAGATAAAATTTCAGATATATGCAGAGGAACAGATACTCAAGTAGCTAATATTAATTCTGATCAACAGATTGTTATTTCCGGATCTATTGAGTCAATTCAAGCGGTAACAAAAGAATTGAAATCGAAAGGTGCAAAGCGAATTATACCTCTACCAGTAAGTGGTGCGTTTCATTCAAAACTTATGTCTAGTGCAAAACCTAAATTAAAACATATCATATCAAATGAAACATTTGATACGCCTATTATTCCAATAGTATCAAACTATGACGGAAAACTAAGATCTAATCCTGAAGAAATTAAACACGCCCTTATCGAACAAATAGACAGTCCGGTTTTATGGCTTGACAGCATTAAAGAATTATCCAAAATAAGCAAAACTTTTACTGAAATCGGTCCAAAAAAAGTGTTATCAGGAATCATTAAAAAAATAGATGAATTGTTTCATATTTCTAGTTTTAATAACTATAATGACATACAAGAATAAAAAAATGTTTAATCATTCAAGTAAAACAGCTTTAGTAACGGGAGCATCAAGAGGTATTGGTAAAACAATTACGACTATGCTTGCTAAAAATGGTATCAAAGTCATTGGTATTGCAACATCAGAAGAATCTCTTAAATCAATCCAAAATATTAACAATGTTATCCCCTTCTGTTGCGATATTTCGAATGAAGAATCTGTTGAAGCTTTATATAAATTTTCTAAAAAACATTTTGATTCAATCGATATTTTAATAAATAATGCGGGTATTCATATGGATAATATTCTCTTAAGAATGAAGAATGAAGAATGGCATAAAGTTTTAGATGTGAACTTGAATGGCCCTTTCTACTTAACAAGAATTCTTCTTAAAGATATGATCAAAGGTAAAAATGGTAGAATCATTAATATTTCATCTATATCAGGAACAGATGGAAATAAGGGTCAAAGTAATTATTCTGCCTCAAAAGGCGGGTTACTTGCATTTACCAAGTCCTTAGCTAAAGAAGTTGGTCGAAGAAATATCACTGTAAATTGTATAGCGCCTGGAGTAATTGAAACTGATATGATTTCACATTTAACAGACACTATAAAAAATAATTACTTAGAAAGAATACCTTTAAAGAAATTTGGTAAACCCGAAGATATTGGAAAAATGATTTTGTTTTTATCTTCGGATGAAGCCAGTTATATTACTGGGCAAACATTTTATATTGACGGTGGAATATCATTAAATTAGATAGGAGAAAAATTATGTCATCAAACGATAAAGTAAAAAATATAATTATAGATAAATTAGGTGTAGATGAATCAAGAGTTGTTCCTGAGGCTAGCTTTCTGGATGATTTAGGTGCTGACTCACTTGATACGGTCGAATTAATAATGGAATTCGAAGAAGAATTTGATCTTGAAATTCCAGATGAAGATGCAGAAAAAATTACAACGGTAGGTGCTGCATTTGAATACGTTAACAATCACGTAAAATAATCTTGTCAAATAGAGTTGTTATTACTGGAGAAGGTAGTATTTCTCCTCTGGGAGTTTCTTCCAAAGATCTTTGGAATAACCTTATTAAAGGAAATTCGGGTATTAAGTTAATTGAAAACTTTGACACAGAAAGATTTAATATAAAAATTGCTGGCGAAATCTCAAATTTTGATCCTTTAATTTACTTTGATCGCAAAGAAGCAAGAAAGCTTGATCGTTATACTATGCTCGCCATGATAGCGGCAGAACAAGCAATTAAAAATTCTGGGTTAGAATCTTCTAATGTAGGTGTTATCTTGGGTACTGGAGTTGGTGGAATGAGCACCCTAGAAGATCAGCAGACCAAATTATTAGAAAAAGGCCAAAGAGGTGTATCTCCTCACTTCATTCCTAAGATGATTCCTAATATAGCTGGTGGACAAATAGCTATTAAATATGGATTTAATGGACCAAATTTTTCACTTTCAACAGCCTGTTCATCAGCTAGCGATGCCATAGGAATGGCATATAGACTTATTCAATCTAATCAAGTACCTGCAATGATTTGTGGAGGAGCAGAAGGTGGAATTACGCCTTTGACTTTGTCAGGTTTTGCAAATATGAAAGCTCTTTCCAAAAATAATGAAAATCCTCAAGGTGCATCAAGACCATTTGATAAAAATAGGGATGGATTTATTATGTCTGAAGGTTCTGCAATGCTTGTCTTAGAATCATTAGAAAGTGCAAAAAAAAGAGATGCTAATATATTAGCAGAAATTATTGGATATGGTATTACGAATGATGCTTATCATATTACTCAACCTCACAATGAAAGCAAGGGCGCTGCAAGTGCTATTAACCTAGCTCTTCAAGATGGTAAAATTAATAAGGACGAAGTTAATTATATTAATGCGCACGGTACATCCACATACTATAACGACATGCTAGAAACACAAGCAATTAGAAAAGTTTTTGGGAATAATGCGAATAACTTAGCTATAAGTTCTACAAAATCTATGACGGGTCATATGCTGGGTGCTACAGGCGCAATTGAAGCAGTTACATGTATCCATGCAATAAATAATGGAATAGTTCCTCCTACTATTAATTACGAGACTCCTGATCCTGAATGTGACTTAAATTATGTTCCAAATAAAAGCATTGAGTTAGACTTAAATATTACTTTAAGTAATTCTTTCGGATTTGGCGGGCATAACTCAGTTCTAGCTTTAAAAAGGTTTTAAGATAATTCCTTTTTTAGTATATCGATTGATTCAATAGCATCAATATCAACACTATTTAAATATCCACACCAATAACTCAACCAGTCAAGGTAATTGAGCAAATAAAATAATCCTGTTAAATCATTTTTAAACTTTGAAGGAATCTGTATGTGAAAGTTTGAAGAAATTTTATGTTTTAATATCTTATTTGTAATATTCATCCTTTTAATATTTTGAGGCCAAGTAATATCAATCCAAACTAAAGAAAAAGAACTCTTATCAATTAACTTATTTTCCCATCCAATAATATCATTATGATTCATCTCTGGGATTGTAACATTATATGACATCATTTTACTGTTTTCATTCAGTTGACCTTTTAAACGATATCCAATAGAGACTAGATCTTCTTCTGTTATAATAACGGGAAATGTAGAATGAATTTTTTTAGCTATACCAAATACCTCACTACTTTCTGTAGAGAATTTATTAGAATATTCTTGTAATAATTCGACATTAACCAAATCAAGGAGTTCGTCTTCATCAAGTAACTTTAAAAGGACTGCAAGCGTATACCCTAATATAGACCTTGGTGGGTACCCTTTAGGTAAAAGCTGAAAACTAAATCCATCACTTTTTAAAATTTCTAAAAGCTTACCTCCCGATGTAATTCCAAATACATTTCTTGTTAATGCAGATGCATGCTTATAATAAGATAAAGTTTCTTCTGTATTTCCGGAATACGATGAAATAATAAGTAAAGTATCCTCATCAATAATGGCATTTGGAAAATAATTCCTTTCTACAATAATTTCTAAATGAGGAGAAATATCTTTCATAATAGATCCAGCTATTGCAGAACCGCCCATACCCATTATTACAATTCTATGAATCTTATCTAAATTTATTGACAAATCTTTTGTATTAATTCTTGCTTCAGATATTTGTTTAGGAAAATCTCTTATTTGTTCAAACATACTATTTTTCTCTCTTCAAAATTATTCTTAAAAGCAACATCAGTCCATCTTCAACTTCTTTTTCAAAACTGCTTATAATTTTTTTACATTTATTTTCATATTTTAATAATAAATCATCACATTTTTCAATAATTCCGTTATTCTGATAGTATTCTTTCAGCATAACTTTTTTTCTATCAATAGGTTTATGTTCAATATTATTTTTAAACTTATTCCAATCTTCTTTGTCTTGATCAATTGCCATACTAGATAAAATTGTTTTTTTATTTCTTTCAATATCTGAGCTTGTACTCTTACCCATACTTTCTGAGCTGGTTGACATTTCAAGTATATCGTCCTGAATTTGAAAAATAATTCCAAGAATTCTTCCCAATCTCTTTAAAGATTTTTTATATTTCAAAAAGTCATTACTAATTAGTGCAGGAATTTCAAAGCAAAGCTCAAATAATGAACCTGTCTTTTTTTCACTCATTAAAATATACTCATCCACAGTAGCATTTCTTTCTTCAAACTCCATATCGTACGCTTGACCCTCACATATTTCTAGGATTACTTCATTGTATCTTATAAGAATTTCTAAGGTGTTTTTCTTTATTTTACCTATATAAATCGGACCAAGCGCTCCAAGACCATCTCCAGATAATACTGCGTGAGCATTATCCCATTTATTGTGAATTGTAGCAACATTATGTCTTAATTCATCTCCATCCATAATATCGTCATGAACTAATGTGAAATTATGTAACAACTCAACTCCCATTGCCCCATTCATTGTATCTTTGATGTTATTATTAAATAAATCTCCAAGAAATTGAACGATAAATGGTCTAAGTCTCTTTCCATCTGATTTTATTATATATTTTATTGGATCGTATAGATACGAAGGTCCTTTAAGATCTTGTAGTTTATTTAGCTCTGCTAAAAAGATACTTTTGTAATTAATATATTTTTTATTAACCACTTAATTTTTCAAGAATTATTTGTGTATCCTTATATCCATCTTCAGCAGAGGGTTCTCCAGCCTGAAAGACTGAACAATTTAGCGTTTCATTCATAATTTTAGCTAATGGATAATCATTTCCACCTTCCATAGTTCTGTCGCCAATAAAAATATATTCTTCATTTTGATAGAATTTTTTAACCTCCTTTAAGACCTGAGATTTATTCATACCTTTTGGAGTAATATCGATTGATATTTGACCACCAATTACAGCATCAAGATTATCCCATTTTAATATTATCTGTCTTGCTATATTTGTTCTTTCTTGAGTTCTAACGTCATATTCGAAATAATCTAATCTTTCATCTAATGAACAATCTCTGCCGACAATACTAAAATTTAACATTGAACCTCTATCTTCAATATGGTTACCTGCTCTGACAGGATACCTGCTATTTTTTAATTCATCATTTAAGTAGCTAATGAGTTCATCGGAAGGTTTGAATTCATGATTATATGAAAGTTTATTGTTTAACCATAATTGGTTGCCTCCACATGTAAAAACCCCCTTTGAAAGATCAAGAATATATTGAGGTACTTGTTCTTTAATTTTTTCAAGATTACTGCCACTTACAAGAAAAAATGTATGATTGCTGGCCCACTCTGAAAAGAAAATCTCAAAATCAGGAGTCATTTCTCTCCTTGACGGAGTTAAGGTACCATCCATATCAAATATATAAATTTTTTCCAATGTTATTATCCTATTTAAATAGTTTTAAAATATCTTTTAGCCTCTTTTTTAATATGAGGCGATAAATAAATTGCTGATATCATAGTAGGAAATGCCATCAAAGCAAACATTGCATCAACAATATTAACTGCTAAATCTAATGAAAGCACAGAACCAAGAACAAGAGTTATAACATAAAAAATTCTATAATAAATCTTTGAGCTTGTACCAAATAAGTATGATGCACATTTACATCCATAATATGAATAACCAAACATTGTTGATAAAGCAAATGTTGCTACAGAAAAAATAAGGATGAAATCTCCGACTATTCCTAAATGATTTGCAAAAGATTTTTGTGTAAGTGAAACTCCTGAAAATTCACCTGTCATCCAATCGCCTGACAATAAAATTACTATTCCAGTAATTGTACATACAATAATAGTATCAACAACAGGACCAATCATTGCAACTAAACCAGATCTAATCGGTTGATTATTTTTTGATGCACCAATAGCCATCACTTCAGTGCCCATCCCTGCTTCATTAGAAAACGCAGCTCTTCTAAATCCCTGACTAATTACTACTGCCGTTCCAACAAATCCTCCTGCAACAGAACTTCCGTTAAATGCACTTGAAATAATTAAGCTAAATATAGATGGTACTAATGATATATTTGAAATGACAATAAACAAACCAGCGGAAAGGTAAACTAAAACCATAAATGGAACTATTTTTGATGCTACATCAGCAATACGTTGTAATCCACCAAAAATTACTATCGATACAATAATTGATATAATAACCCCGATTGTTAAATTTAGAGGAATTGTTGAACCGATACTTGGGTCTATCTTAGTAATTTGATCTGAGAGTATTTGCGTTAATTGATTCACCTGTAATAACGACAAACATCCAACAAGCCCAGCAATACTAAACCAATATGACAAAAATTTAAATTTCTTACCCATTCCTTGCTCAATGACATACATCGGACCGCCTTGCAACTCTCCATCTGAATCATATCCTCTAAACATAATACCTAGAGAGCATGTAAAAAACTTTGTAGCCATTCCCACAATTGCACTTATCCACATCCAAAATAATGCTCCTGGACCTCCTAAAGAAATAGCAACTGCAACACCTGCTATATTACCAATACCTACTGTACTTGATAGAGCAGTTGTTAAAGCCTGAAAATGAGAAATCTGGCCATCATCATCAGGATTGTCATATTTACCTAAGAGTATATCAAAAGCATGCTTAAAATATCTGAAGGGAGTTAATCTTGAATAAATAAGAAAAAAAATACCTCCACCAATTACTAGATTGGCTACTCCAAAATTTCCCCAAAGGAAATTTGATAAATTTGCAAAAAAATTATTAATTAAATCCATGATTAAGTAAGTTAACAATATAATGAAAAAAATTGACTATTATATCCTTAGAGAATTTTCTATCACATTTATTTTTGTATCTCTTTTTTTTACTTTGATATCATTGATTGTTGACATCTTTGAAAACTTAAATAAATTTATAGATAACGATGTAAGTAGTACTATACTAATTGAGTATTACCTAGCAGCTATCCCATCAATGATAAGTGTTACAATCCCAGTAACTTGTCTTGTAGCATCTGTTTTTACATATGGAATGATGGTACAAAAAAAAGAATGGCTTGTCTTCAAGTCTTCAGGTTTAAGCCTTTATAGGTTATCAATGCCTATATTATTTTTAGGTCTATTATTAAGTATTGGTTCATTCTTCTTTGATAATACAGTAGTAATCAAGAATAATAAAATTCAAAATGATTTAAAGAAAAACTATCTTCAAAAAAATAAAAATAAACGAAATGATAAATCAATATTTGAAAATATATATTTTCAAAAAGATGGAGAACAACTCATAGCAATTGATAAATTTAATAGCAAAAATCAAGTTATGGTAAACCTCAACTTTATGCAGTTGAGTGATGGCAAGATGAATAAAAGAATTGATGCAAAAAAAGGTGTTTGGAATAATCAAAAATCTAAATGGGCCTTAAGAAATTTCTCTATTAGAGAATTTGATTTAAATGGATATGAAACAGTAGTTGTAAGATCTGTGAATGACTCACTGTTAAACTTAGGTTTTTCACCAAATGATATTATGCAAATAAGCGGATCTTCAGAAGAAAGATCATATAACGAGCTTAAAGATCAAATAGTAATACTAAAAAATAATGGCGTAAATACATTAAAGTGGGAAGTAGATTTGAACTATAAATTAGCTTATTCTTTTATAAGCCTTATAGTAATATTTTGCGGAATTCCACTCTCTGTTTTTAGATCAAATACAACACTTGCATTTGGAGGCGGTTTAAGCTTGGCAACTATTTTTGCCTATGTTGTAATCTTAAAATTTGGACAGTCTTTAGGATATGCTGGAGTGTTATCACCTTTTCTTGGTGCTTGGCTATCAAATATTATCTTTATCTCACTTGGTCTATATTTAATGTTAAATGCTAGGAAGTGATTAATAAAACTTATTTTTGTTTAGAAGCCCATAAAGCATGCTTTTTTATAATGGGATTTTCAATAAGAGCGTCTAACGTATTATAATCTCTTCCAAGCTCTTTTTCTGAAAATTTTTTATGAATAAATTTGTGGCAAGATTCACATAAGTTTATACCCCTTTCTCTCATTTCTTTTTTCGAAAATCGTTTAATAAACCACTTATTTTTATGATTTTTTCTAGGGATTAAGTGATGAAAAGTTAAAAACTCTTCTCTTTGACAAATTTGACAGTTCAATTATTCCTTTTCGGGCCAGCAATTAAGATTTCTTGATTTGCGATGTCATATTTTTTAAAATTTTTATCAAATAACTCTGTTAGCATATTTCCAGTTTTATAATAGTCATCTATATTTTTCCAACTTCTATGAGGAACTAAGAAATCATCCTCAATTCCTTTGAGATTCAACGGAATATCAAGATTAAAAAATTTATCTTTTATCGAGTTAGTAAAATCTATTTTATTACTTACGATTAAATCAATTATATGTTTTGTAAGTTTTAAATCAATTCTACTTGAACCGGATGTTGCACTCGATCCAGACCAACCAGTATTAACTAAAAAGATTGGTGCATTATATTTGGCTAACTTTTCTTGTAAGAGTTTTGCGTATACAAGCGGATGTTGTGTTAGAAATGGTCCACCATAGCATGGAGAAAATGCTGCTACAGGATCTACTACCCCTGTTTCAGTTCCTGCCATCTTAGCAGTGTAACCACTGATAAAGTGATACATTGCTTGATTAGAATCTAGTTTAGCTACTGGAGGCATTATGCCGTAAGCATCACATGTAAGAAAAATTACTGCATTAGGATGAGGTCCAACACTTGCTAAGCCTTTTGATCCAAGAGAATTTTCTATAAAGTGAATAGGATAACAAATTCTGGAATTATCGCTTAAACTATTATCGCTAAAATCTACTTGTTTAGTTTTTGAATCAAATACAACGTTTTCTAATAGAGTACCATGCTTAATAGCATTGTATATTTCTGGTTCTTTATCTTTATCTAAATCTATAGCCTTAGCGTAGCATCCACCCTCAAAATTAAATATTCCATTATCAGACCATCCATGCTCATCATCTCCAATTAATGGTCTGTTTGCATTTGTACTTAATGTAGTCTTTCCCGTTCCAGATAAACCAAAAAATAATGTTGAATCTTTCATGTCTTTTGATACGTTAGCTGAGCAGTGCATTGAAAGAACATTTTTAAGTGGTAAATAATAATGCATTATTGAAAAAATACCTTTTTTCATTTCACCTGCATATTCTGTTCCACCAATAATAGCTATTTTCTTTTTTAAATTAAAAACAATGAAATTTTCTGAATTCAATCCATAATTCTTCCAATCTTTTTCTTTTATATCAAAGGCATTGATGATTGTAAAATCAGGAGCAAAACTATTCAGCTCTTCTTCTTTTGGTCGAATGAACATATTATTGACAAATAGTGATTGCCAAGCTTTCTTTGTTACCATTCTAACCTTCAGCTGATTATCTTGATCTGCTCCAGCAAAACCATCAAACAAGTAAAATTCTTTATTAAGACTATTATATGTTTTTATAACTTTCTCTAATAGATGGTCAAAATTCTTTTCAGATAATTTCTGATTAACATTTCCCCACCACATATTGTGTGAAGAACTGTGTTCGTCAACAAAGAATTTATCATTAGGTAATCTACCTGAAAATTCTCCCGTGTCCACCATTAGAGCGCCATTCATTCCAATTACGCCTTCCTTGTGATCAACAGCATCTTGAATAAGAATATCTGCTCCAGGATTACGCTTATAATTACTATTATCAATATTTAAATATTCTAAATTCATTTTTTTCCTCTTGGATGAGCTCTTTTAAGAGTCTCTCTTAATGTATCAGTATTAACTTTTGTATATATCTGTGTAGATGATATACTTGAATGGCCTAATAACGTCTTAATAGCATCAAGCTTCACTCCACTGTTAATAAGATGAGTAGCAAATGAATGTCTCAATGTATGGGGTCCATGTGAGCTTAGCTTAGGAATGGTTTTTAAATTCTTCATCACTATATACTGGATATTATATCTAGATAAAATTTTATTTTTTTCATCGACGAACAAATTATTATCGAAGTTTGTTTTTAACAAAGGATATTTTTGGTAAAACGTTAAATATTTTATAATTGATAGTTTTGTTTCTTCATTAAAATTAATAAGCCTTTTTTTGTTCCCTTTACCAATAACAGAAATAGTACTGTTGGAAAAATTTATATCTCTCAATTTAATAGATTTAAGTTCATCCAATCTTAGGCCAGATGAAAAAAAGAGTAGTATAATAGATTGGTTTCTAAACTTATAGCCGTCCGATAGTTTTTTATCAGTTCCAATATTTTTAAGAATAATAGACACTTGATCTTTCGATATAAATTGAGGGACTGACTTAGAATATTTAGGCGAAGGATAAGACTTAACCTCATTCAAAACAATATCATCAATTGCTTCTTCTCGATAAAGAAATCTATAAAATGTTCTAAGAGTTGATAAGATTCTTGTGAAGGTTCGAGGACTTATTGATTTATTCAAGCTTTCATGAAAATCTAAAATTAGATTCTTATTTAACTTTAAATAATTAATTTTTGTTTTCTTTATAAAAGAAGAAAATTTATTCAGTCCACGATTGTAGGTTTTAATTGTTTCATTTGAATATCCTCTTTCAAGTTGAAGAAATAATAAAAATTCTTTTTGATAGTCTTCAAATTTCATTATTTAAAATTGCATCGTATATTGATTGAAAATTATCATTTGGTTCTACAGAAAACTTTACTCTCTTTTGAGATGTTGGATGTTGAAATTCTATTGCGTGAGCATGTAAACAATGACCCCGGACAAGTGAATAATAATTTTCTAATTTTTTTCTGGTATCTTTCATGAATTCCTTAGATTTCTTAACGCCACCACCATATAACTCATCTCCAAAAATTGGGAATCCAAATTCTTTACAATGAACTCTAATTTGATGCGTTCTTCCAGTTTTTGGAAAGAAACGAACTGCAGATAAATATTCACCTGACTTAATTAACTTAAAATGAGACAATGCTTTTTTACCGCTTCCTGATGACTCAAATTGGATTGGGTTTCGCTTATTACGATTTAAAATATTATCAATAATACCATATTGTTCATTCCACTTACTCCAAGTAAGAGCAATATATTCTTTCTGAATTGTTCTGTTTTTAAATTGTTCTGAGATTTTCCAATGCGCAAATTTATTGAGAGGAATAATCATTATACCTGTAGTATCTTTATCTAATCTATGAACAATACCCGGCCTTGACGGATCAATAGTTTCTTTTAATTCACTTTCGAATTTATGTAATAAAATATTTACTAAAGTTTTATCAAAATTACCTGGCGCAGGATGAACAATGACACCTCTAGGTTTATTAATAATAGCAAAATCTTTATCTTGATATATTACATCTAGAGAGTAATCCCACTTTTTTAATGTTATTTTTTTTTGATCTATTTTACTAGAAAGATCTATATCAATAAAGTCGCCATAATTTAGGGTGAAATTTTTTTTAACTTGTTTTTGATTTACTAAGATTGAACCGTTTGAGAGCATTTTTTGAATATTGGTTCTAGAAAATTGAACCAATCTTTCAGATAAAAAACTATCTACTCTTTTCAATTCATCTGATGAAGAGACTGCTATTTTCATAATATATTTACTTCTTAATGATTATAGAACTATACAGCAAGAATAACAATCCTATTGTTACAGCTGAATCAGCTATATTAAATACATACCAATGAGCTCCATTAATATGAAAATCGATAAAATCAACGACATACCCACGAAAAATACGGTCTAAAATATTACCAATAGCACCACCAATAATAAGAAATAATGCTATTTGAGATGCTCTATCTTTAAAGTCATCGTTTTTTAATAATGATATTAAATACATTGTAATAAGAATTGGAAATACGATGAAAAATATTTTTCCTCCTGGAAAATTGATTCCAAATGCTATTCCTTCATTTCTTATGTAAGTAAAATCAAGTATATATGGAATTACGTTGAATGAATCATAAAGATTCATTTTTGAATGAACTATTATTTTAGAAACTTGATCAATTAGTATAACAAAAAAGGATAAAAAAAAATTCATACTAAATTTAATTTTTTCTTTTGCTTACAGAAAACACCTTTTGTTGCATTTGGAACTTCTAGTAGTCTCTCTTTAGCAATCAAAGGGCTGTCAGGACATTCACACTTAGAGGCATCATTTTGATATACTTCACATAAACCATATGTACCGTCTTCAATTCTTTGAAGAGCTTTCTTTAGATTGACAAGATAGTCAGATTCGCGAGACATTAATAAAAAACTTTTTTCAACTTCATGGGCTTCAGTACCTTCGTTATGATCCTCGGTATTATTTTCAAGAAAGACTGTGCTATTGCTTGAGGTAGTAGATCTCACAGCATCTATATTGTCACTAATACTATCTATTTTAGCAAAAATATTTTCTTTAAATTTTGAAAGTTCTGTTTTAGTATATTTAGTTTTAGCCAATTGGGTACCTCTTATAATTCTTTCTTAATTAATATGTCAAATTTTTCTGATTTAAACTTGAAAACAGAATTATAATCAGAATTATCCAAATTGTCCACTATATCTACACATAAAATTTCATTCATGAAATACTCTTTATAATCATTAACAGCTTTTGAAATTTCATCGGATAAATTTCCAGAAAGCACAATTCTATCATCAACATTAAAATCAGCTTCTTTACGCATCACCTGAACGTGCCTTATAAGTTCTCTAATTAATCCTTCAGCAGCTAAGCTTTCATCAATATTAGTATTGATAGCTACAATAACATCATTTGAAAAGAAGGCTTCTTCATTTTTATTTCCCTGAATTTGAATGATAATATCTTCCTTAATTACATCAAATTTTCCATCAGCTATTTGATCATTATTTAGATAATTTTTCATTACCTCATACTGATCTAATGTCGCAATATATTTTACAGCGAATTGCATATCACCTTCATACTTTGATGACAATATTTTAAAATTTGGCTTAACTACAAAAGAACCCATTTCTTTTAAATCGGAATTAATAGTTATGCTCTTAATATTTAGTTCATCAAGAATTAGCTGTTTTTGTTCTAAAATAAATGGAGTTAACGACGCATCTTTTTCAAAAATCTTTAAATTTGATAATGGCTGCCTAACTTTTATATTAGCTTTTTTTCTAGCTGCTCTTCCAGATTCAATAATCTTTTTAAGAGTTTCTACCTTTTTTAATAAATCTAAATCAATCTTATTATCGTCACTTAATGCATAAGGAGATAAATGAACACTTTTGTGTTGTTCTTTTGGATCATCTTTTGAAATGTTCAAATACATTCGTTCTGTAATAAATGGAAGAATTGGAGCTAGAAGCTTTATTAGCATCATTAATACATCATATAACGTTTGATATGCTACAAATTTATCAGTATCATTTTCACTTTTCCAAAAACGTCTTCTGTTTCTTCTAATATACCAGTTAGACAAATCGTCAATAAATAACTCAGTCTTTTTTAACAACTTATCTGCTTCAAAATCTTCATAGTGAATAGTGGATTCTTTTACAAGTAAGTGAGCTTTTGAAATTATCCACTTGTCGAGCAGAGATAAATCGCTATCATCAATCTCATGTGAATGAGGTTTAAAATTATCTAGGCTGGCATAAGTACAAAAGAAAGAATATATATTCCAGAAACTAATTAATCTTTTTCTGACTTCGTCAGCCTTATCATATCCAAACAATAAATTGTTTTCTACGTTCTGTCTTGTGTACATCCATCGCATCACATCAACACCCATTTTTTCGGCAGCGTCATCAAACCAGATAGCATTTCCTGCAGACTTGTGCATCTCTTTACCATCTTCTGCTTTTACTAAAGCATGACCAAGTAAAGTTTTAAATGGTGCCTTATCTTCTAAAAAAGAAGACATAGCCAACAAGGAGTAAAACCAATTTCTAAATTGTCCTGGAAAACATTCTGTAATAAAATCAGCTGGAAACCATTCATTCCAATATTTTTTATCTTCAAAATAATTGAGAGTTGAAAAGGGAACAATACCTGCATCAAGCCAAGGATTTCCAACATCCGGTATTCTAGTTCCAATTAATCCAGATTTAGGATGTTTAATTTTGACATGATCAATCCATGGTCTGTGAGGGCTATTACCATCAAATTTATCCCACCCTTCAACAGAAAGTTCTTTTAATTCTTCTTTTGATCCTACTACATAAAAACTTCCATCATCAAAAGTCCAAATTGGTAGTGCTAGTCCCCAAAAACGTTTTTTAGAGATCATCCAGTCGCCCATATTATCTAGCCAATTGTGCTCTCTATCTTCTCCCCATTCTGGAATCCAATTAATATCACTTACGACGTTCTTAATTCTATTTCTCCAGTCCATATTGATATACCATTCATCAACTTGCTTAAAAACAAGTTCGTCTCCTGAACGCCAACAATGCGGATATATATGAGGATAATCTTCAGCATATAACAAAAGATTTCTATCTTTTAAATCTTGAATAATTTTATTAGCTGTTTCAGCATCTGTAACATTTAATCCTTCCATAAAATCAAAGCCGTCAACAAAGTTTGCTTGATTATCTATTGGGGAAATTTCTACAAATCCCTCTTTTTTACAAATTTTATTATCGATAGAACCACATCCGCCAGCCATATGAACAATTCCAGTTCCCTCGCCTTCAACAACCATATCTTGCCCTTCAGAATCTTTTCCACCATCAATTACTTTATGACATTGTATTGGTGTTAACTCATCTTCTTTGATTTCTTGTCCAAGATTGGGGTACCCTCCAGGTGTTTTTTGAGGTTCAAGATGATCATATGGCCCTTCATATGTCCATCCAATCATGTCTTCACCTTTCAATACTTCAAGAACAGTATACCCTCCTCTCTCTTTAAAAATTTGGTCAAGAGTCTTGAGCTTTGGAACTCCTTCTATCCAATTCTTTTTCTCTGAAAATTCCTTACTTAATCTTTGAAACTTTAAATTATTTTCAGCTACATAATAAATTGTTTTATCAACTAACTGGATTTTTGCGTAATTGATTTTTTTATTAATAGCTACAGCAATGTTTGACGAAAGAGTCCATGGTGTTGTTGTCCAAATCAAAATATTTTCATCAGATTTACCCTTTAAAGGAAACTTTACAAACACTCCTTTATGAACAGTTAGTTTACGCCCTTCAATAATTTCCATCTGAGAATATGAAGTACCTGAACGACCTGACCAAGGAACTACGTCTGTTCCTCTATAAATTTTTTCTTCATTAAATAATTTCTTTAAAAACCCCCAAATGGCATAATTATTATCATCAGACATTGTATAATATGAATTATCCCAATCCATCCAATAGCCTAATCTTTTAGATTGTTCTGTTTGAATGTCAGAATACTTTTTAACTCTACTTTTACATAGGTTAACAAATTGTTCAATGCCAAGCTCCTCGACCTCTTTTTTTGATTTAATACCAAGCTCTTTTTCTACTTCAATTTCTACCCACAGCCCCTGACAATCAAAGCCGTTTTGGTAGCGAAGTTGATATCCATTCATTGACTTATATCTTTGGTATAGATCTTTTAATGTTCTGCCCCATGCATGGTGAACCCCCATGGGGTTATTTGCAGTTATAGGGCCATCTAGAAAACTCCATTTTTGACCATTTGAATTTTGATTAACTAATTTCTGAAAGACTTGATTTTTTTCCCAAAAATCAAGGATTTCGTGCTCGTTTGCTATAAAGTCTATTTTTGGATTTTCTTTTCTTATGCTCATGATAATTAACTATGAACTTATAAGAAATGTTCTATTATTGCAATTTGATTAGAATTTATCTTCTAAGTGTTAAAAATCTAGAAGCATTGCCGCGCTTAACTAGGAAAAGTATTTTAGAATCCATTTCATACTCTGAAATTTCTTGTTTAAACATTTTTAGATTAGATATTTTTTGTCTACCGATTCGAGTAATTAAATCTCCTTTTTCAAGACCAGATTTTTCTGCAATACCACCTTCTTCAACATCTACAACTATTACACCTTGAAGCTCTGAATTTTTAGGTCGTTGGATTTCATATTCTTCAATTAAGTTTTCTGAAATATCTAACACAGACAAACCAAATTCATCAAACGCATCATTAACGATACTTGAAGTTTCAGATCCAGATCTTTCTTCTAAGACTACTTTTATTTCTCTTTCTTTGCCGTCCCTGAGAATTTGTAACGAAATTTTTTGTCCTGGACTAGTACTTGATACTAAATTTTTAAGCGCAGCTCCGTTTGTAATTTCTTTTCCTTCGAAACCAATAATTACATCTCCAGATTCTAAGCCCGACTTATCTGCGGGGCTTCCTTCAACAATATCGCTAATAATAGTACCTTTTCTAGATTTCAAATCCATAGTTTCAAATAAGTCTTCATCAATATCTTGCATATAAATACCTAAAAATGAACGGACAACATAACCTTTTGAAATCAAATCATTCATCACTTTTTTAACAATACTTGATGGTATAGCAAATCCAATTCCAGCATTAGATCGACCACTACCAGAAGCTATTGCTGCATTAATTCCAATTAACTCACCCTTCATATTCAAGAGTGCTCCTCCGCTATTTCCTGGGTTAATAGCTGCATCCGTTTGAATAAAGTTTTGGTATGTATCCAATCCTTGCATCACATTATTTCTTCCCATGGCACTAATTATACCCGCAGTGACTGTATGGCTTAAATTAGCTGAAAATGGACTACCTATCGCTAAAACCCATTCACCTACTCTTACAATATCAGAATCACCAATAGGAACAGCTTTAATATTATCTGCTTCAATCTGTAATATTGCTAAATCTGTACCTTTATCAAGTCCAATAACTTTCGCTTTAAATTTTCTCTTATCTAAAAGCTCTACAACAATCTCGTCAACAGCCTTTTCATTTCTTTCATCAAAGATTACGTGGTGGTTGGTAACTATATATGCATTGTCTTTATCTACAATTACTCCAGAACCAAGTGATTTACTTTCAAATTCTTCAGGAAGAGATCTACCCCAATATCTGTAAAAATTTTGTACATCTTCATCCATCGTTACAGTATTGGTAGTAGTAATTGTGACTACAGATTCATTTACATTTTCAGCAATTTCGGCAAAAGAGTTACTGAACTGATTTAAAATAGATCCTTGTGCAAACAAGGATGTTGATGTGAATAATATTAAAAATGTTCTTTTCATATTGTTTTTAATGGCAATCAAGGGATTTAGTTCCAAGTTTAGTTCAATCCATCATTTAGGAATTTTTTAAACTCATCAATATCTCTAGTCATACCAGGAAATTCGCTAATTACTAAATCGTCATTATCTAAGATTACATAATAAGGTAATGCAGCTGTTTTAAATCTATTGATTTGATAATTTCTTTTTTCAAGATAATTGTCTCCTGAATCTGTATATAAACTTACTAATACAAATTTAGACATTATTTCTTCAACTGACTCTTTTGCAAATACGTTTGTTTCCATCCAACGACAATTAGTACAAGTAACGCCAGTAAAGTCTATAAAAATTCTTTTATTCTGTTCTTTAGCTATGAGGAACCCGTCATCTAACGAATTAATCCATGTCAAATTAGACTTAACTTTTTTGGGAGGTAGATAAGACTCAATTGTACCATTAATCTTATATCCAAAATTTCCTGAAATTAGATAAATACTCAAAAATATAAAACCTAAGGATGCTATTTTTCTTTGATAAGAAACCGTTACCTTTGAATCATTTTTGAATCGAATCTTTCCTAAGATATAAAGAGCGCAAAGAGCCATAATAATACCCCAGCAATAAAGTATTACTTCATATGTAAATATATCCCATTGCCATACTAAATCAGTATTACTTATGAATTTAAAAGCTGCTGCTATTTCAAGGAATCCCATAACAACTTTTATAGAATTTAACCACCCACCAGACTGAGGCATTTTTGTTAAGAAATGTGGAAAGAGAGCTAGAAAGAAAAAAGGTGAAGCAAAGGCTAAGCTAAATACTAGCATTCCAATAATTGGCCAAAACCAATCTCCTTGTGATGCGGCAACTAATATTGTACCCATAAAAGCAACAGTACAAGTAAAGGAAGTGAGCGTAAAGGTTAAAGCCATAAATAAAATACCTGCATATCCCTCTGAATTTTCTCTTTCTAATGAAAATCGCTTTAACGCTTGAGGAATTTCAATTTCGTAAAACCCAAATAGTGAGAAAGCAAAATAGACAAATAAGAAGGCGATAAATAAATTAACATAGGGATTGGCAGCTAACTGCGTAGCTCCTGAAGCACCAAGAAAAACTGCCAATAACATTCCTAAAAGTGTGAAAGTCATTACAATTCCAAACATATAAACTGAAGCATCTTTTACTGGTGAGGTTTTTTTATCTTCCCCTCTTTTCAAGAAAAAAGAAATTGTAATAGGAATCATTGGAAACACGCATGGTGTCAACAAAGCGGCAAACCCCATAATTAAAGATATAAATAAAAAGCCTCCTATATCAGAATCTTCAAGCTCTAGACGATTAAATACAGAGTCTTTTGAGAAATTAAAGTTCTCAACAGTTAGCCCGCTTCTAATATTTCCACTTTCTAACATAAATTCTGCAGAACCGGTAAATTCATTTGGAGGGTAACATAAATTGCCTGTACAAACTTGATACTGTACAGTTACATCAAAAGAATATAATCCATTTGGTAAGTTCTTTTCAATGATGATAGGAACTTTAAATAAAGGATTTCCTTCATGATATTTTGTTATGTTATCAAACCCTTCGTCATAAGTGACAATAGGTTCAGGCTCTATAACCTTTCCAGTTTTTACAACCTGACTTGATGACACATTTATGACTGTTGGTTCAGGGCCTTCGGGAACATCATAAATTGCATATATATGCCATTCCTTTTCAATTTGAGCTTGAACTTCCAAGATAACAACTTCACCTTGATTTGCATTGCTGATATTGAATTTGAATTCAGCTGGGTCGCTAAATTGACCTAGCAAGATTGAGAAAAATGCAATTATAGTAGTTATTTTTTTCATTTTATTTTTTAAAAGATAGTCTTTTCTTTAATCTGCTCCAAAGTGTTTCTTTTGAAATTTTACTTTTTTCTTCCATCATAGAATCTAATTCAAATAATAATTTTTCCATTTTACTTTCTGCCGCATTATATCCATTTTTGATAAACTCATCAGTCTTGTCAAATGCAGACCAGTGTACATTTTCATGATCTGGACTAATAACAAAATTAGACTGGTTGAGTAAGTATGAATTAAGGTGCAATGTTGAAATATCTCTCGCCCTGTTAGTAATTTCAAAAATATTGCTAGGCTCTTCATTAGTATTAAAATCCCTACTAATATTAACAGCAATAATGAAATCACACTCACCCACTAACGGTGGAACCGGCGTGGGAAAAACAATTCCTCCATCCAAAAGCATTCTATCATCAATATACGTTGGCTCAACAAAACCTGGAATAGATGAACTTTTAACAACTGCATCAACTACATTGCCAGCTTTATATAGCATTGGTTTTCCTGAAATCATATCTGTAGCTGTAACGATAAGAGGAATTTTTAAATCTGTAAATTGATAATTGGGAAATAAATTATTAGCTGCTTTTGATAAACGCTCATTCTTAACAAGAGATTTTCTTGATGAACTTACCATTAAAATATACTGATTTTTCATTTGCTTAAAAACTTGAGAAAATACAGAATCATCTTTTTCATTGTTTGGAATATATCTAAAACCTAAATCTTTAAAATCTTCTCCATTAACATGCTCAGAATACTTTTCCTCAACTGTTATTGCATTAGCATGAGATGCATACATTGCACCAATCATTGATCCTGCGCTAGTACCAGATATTATATCCGGAATAATACCTCTTTTTTCAAGGGATTTTAATACTCCTATATGACAAGCTCCTCTTGCACCGCCACCCCCAAGAGCTATACCAATTTTTAGATTTTTATACATTTCGTTCTATAATTTTATATTTTTATAAGACAATTAAGTTCCAAGCTTTACTTACTTATTTAAATTTATCAAACTTCAATTTTCATTGATAATATTACTTCCAGGTTTGATAGCAGGAATATCTTTCACATGTTCTGGGATATTATCTTTATTAAATATTTTTGCAGATTGCTTTGTAATTGAGAAGAAATTTTCATGTAAAAATACAGGAGTAATACTTCTATCAACTATAATTCCTATTCCTACTATATCACCATTATGCTGAGATATTAATTCAGAAACTTCTTTGATGGAGCCTCCTGTACTAAGCACATCTTCAATAATTAAAATTTTTTCTCCAGAATTTATTTCAAATCCCCTTCTCAACTGCATTTTACCATCCACTCTTTCTGAAAAAATTGTTCTTTTATCTAACTGTCTTCCTACTTCCGTTCCTAACACAATTCCACCGATTGCAGGAGAAATTACTTTATCAATTGGTAAATTTGAAAAATGAGATGATAAAATATTTGCAAATAGTGACAAGTATTTAGGGTATTGTAAAACTTTTGCACATTGAAAGTAAGCATCGCTATGCATACCTGATGACAATACAAAGTGGCCATACATTAACGCTTCAGTTTTTTCAAAAATTTTTATATAGTCTTTATCGTTCAAAATATAACCTCATTTGATTTGCAAAATCATGTGCTGCATTATGGATATCTTCAAAATTATTATTTCCAGGAAATATTATTGATCTAGATATATTGATTAATGTTGAATGGGCATGATTTTTATTTATTTTAATGACATCTTTGAGACTGCCTCCTTGAGCTCCAATCCCTGGCACTAAAAATGGTAAATTATTACTACCTCTAACCTCTGTCATTGATTCTGTATCAGTAGCACCTACAACTAAGCCAATATTGCTAAATTGATTTAAATCTTTAGACAATTTAATTACTTTTTCATAAATATTTTTCTGTATAAAACTAGCGGAAGGGTTAGATGTTCTACATAAAACATAAACGCCTTTACTTTTATCTAAACAAAAAGGCTCAATAGATTCTTTACCCATATACGGGTTCACTGTAATAGCGTCACATTTAAAATGATTAAAAAATGCATTCGCATAATGATTAGCTGTATTACCGATATCACCTCTCTTAGCGTCTGCAATGATAATATGTTCTTTACCGATTTCCTTCACTAGTTCTTCAAGCCATACAAATCCTTCAGAACCCCACTCTTCAAAAAAGGCTAGATTAGGCTTATAGGCAGAGGCTACATCTTTTGTTGCTGAAACTACCATAAAGGAATAATCTTTAAGCTCTTGAATTGTTACATCAGGTTTAAAATATTTTTTATCAATATCAATTCCGACGCACAAAT
>Ga0222717_10000148_pt1 | contig 59409 bp, 55 predicted proteins | sample C33_18DmetaG_FD_165053 | JGI IMG/M metagenome (GOLD analysis project Ga0222717, IMG submission 165053) | Estuarine water microbial communities from San Francisco Bay, California, United States - C33_18D | ecosystem: Environmental > Aquatic > Marine > Unclassified | place: USA: California... | reverse complement strand
GATGTAATTTCATATATACTTCCATCATTTTCGACAATAATTTCAACAAAAACTATTACTTTTTTTGTGTTATTTTTAGCTACTTTAGGATGTTTTAGGTATTTATCTAAATGCTTATTTATATTATTCTTAAAAATTTCAATCGATTGATCGGAGGTTATATTATTTGTTTTAGGAAATAACGGTGCCCAGTTTACTTCATCTATTGTAAACACATCGTTTAAATCAAAATTTTGAGAATCTAATCTATATGTAACTGGAATTCGAAACGGAAAAGCAGAAATTTCACCGTTAACTTTCCCAGGCTTCATTATGGGTAGCTGAAGGAAAATTTCAGTAGCAGCATTTTCAAAAATATTATTTGCGGTTTGTAAAGCATTAGGATCTTTAAACTCTACTCCGACTAATGAGGATTTTGCAACTAATTTATCTACTTTACCGTTAATATCAATTTCAAAAAAAACATTTACTACAGCCTGAAGTCCTAAATCTTTTAAATTTTCAGGAAAAACCAAATATTTATCAACATGTTCAGTCAATGTTTCATCAAAACAAGTTTTCTGATTCTTTGAGGGAACAAGTTTACAAATTGGAAAAACCGGAAACTCAGATTCTATGACCTGTATTTCTTGAGAAATTAAAAAGTTGGAAAGAAAAATGAATAAAAATATATTTACAAATCTGCTCACATTTAAAATTTTAAAAACCTAAAGATAAGTTAATTAAAGACTCACATATATTTTTTTTAGTACATTTAGAGTTAAATATCATCAAATATGAAAAATCTAACTTTTATTTTTACATTATTTATAATGGCATTCACGATTTCATGTGAAAACATTGATCAAGAAATGACAGACGATGAATTAATTCAGGCAATTATAGAATCAGAAAACAGAATATCTGTTGCAAAAAATGATTTACCTAAATCAGCTATCGCTAGCCTTAACTTTGATATGCCAAACGATATAATTCGTTTAGCCGAATTGGCTCCAGAACTTGGATATGAGATAGAATTAAAAAGTTGGGGCTTTTTTGATTTTGAACTAGATTATGAAAGAGACGACAATAAATATTTCGCGACAAATGGTAGAAAACTAGAGTCATCCAAAGGAAATAAAGATGGAAAGAAAAAAAGAGGGGCGTGTTTTAAGTTTGTTTACCCAATTTCATACACTATGTCAGATAATTCCATAATTTCTGGCGATAGTAGAAAAGAAATTCACACTCAAATGAAAACTTACTTTGAAAAACATGGAAAAAGTAGAGAAAATAAACCTACTCTAAACTTACCTGTTCAAATTATGACAATTGCTAAGGATAAAACAGTTTCTACAAAAGATATCTTAACTCTTGAAGATTTAAGATCTCTCTGGCAATATTGCAAAGGCAGAAAAGGTGATGATAAAGGTGATGACAAAAGAGGTTAAGACAACCCTTGTATAAAACTTAAAAGCTCCCAATTGGGAGCTTTTTTATTTTTAAGGTTTCAGTTTATTCCAACTAAAAACCATTACTGAAGCAAAAAAAAATAATGCACCGACTGGTAATAACCCAAATGGTTCTCTTAAAAACCCATCCTCATCTACCTCCGATCCAATTAAAAAAAACAATATATAACAGCTAATACTAATTGAAAATAATACAATTGGAAGTTTTTTTCTCATCAAATAAATATTGAAAGAATCATAAGACTAATCTAAGTATTTAATTTTTATATTTTTGCCTCAATATTAAAATACATGAAACATTATTCAAAAAAAGATATAAATGAAATGAATCGCATTTATAGGCTTAATTTAATTAATAGTTGTACTGGATATAAGTCAGCTAATTTAATTGGAACTATTTCAACTAATAAAATATATAATGTTGCCGTTTTTAGTTCAATAACACATTTAGGAAGTGATCCTGCACTATTAACTTTCATTGTTAGGCCAACAACTGTTCCAAGAGATACTTATAAAAATATTTTAGATACAAAGGAGTTTACTGTAAATCATATAAATGTTGATGACATTGAAGATGCTCATCATACATCAGCCAGATATCCCGAAATGATTTCTGAATTTGACATGACTAAATTAGAAAAAGAATTTAAAGATGGTTATAGTGCGCCATTTGTAAAATCTTCAAAAATTAAATTAGGTTGTAAATTTTTAAATCAATATGAGATTAAGGAAAATAATACTTTGCTTATGGTGGCTGAAATCAATGATATTTTCTTTGAGGAGAACATTATTCAAAAGGATGGATGGCTAAATTTGGATACTGCTAAAACTGTAACTGTTAATGGACTCGATGGTTATGCCTTACCTAAACTAGTTGATAGATTTAAATATGCTAAACGTAAAAATGAATAACTTTATTAATAAAGACATACTTGAATATTCAGAGAAATATTCGCAACAAGAACCAGAAATTCTTCAAGAACTTAATAGAGAAACCCATTTAAAGATTTTAAACCCTAGGATGCTTAGTGGTTTTTTTCAAGGAAGGTTATTATCCATAATTAGTAAACTAATAAAGCCCAAAAAAGTTCTTGAAATTGGAACCTACACAGGCTACTCTGCAATATGTATTGCTGAGGGAATGAATAAAAATGGTATTATTCATACCATTGATAAAAATGAGGAACTTAATACTATTCAAAAAAAATATTTTAAAAAATCTGGGCTTGAAAATAATATTATTCAATATAACGGATGTGCTTTAGATATTATTCCCAAAATTAAAGAAAAATTTGATCTAATTTTTATAGATGCTGACAAAGAAAATTACATCAACTACTTTAATCTAGTTATTGATAAATTAAATAACAATGGAGTAATATTAGCAGACAATGTTCTTTGGAGCGGAAAAGTAATAAATTCAGAAGATCATGATTTAACAACTAATGTTCTAAGAGAATTTAACAAAAGCGTTAATAACGACAATAGAGTTGAAACTATTTTACTTCCAATAAGAGATGGGATTTCTATAATTAGAAAAATCTAAGATTATTTTCTTTTAATTGAACCTGTCAATTCGTCCATTTGATCTTTTACATCATCTATTTCTTTTTTTATAGATTTTGTATCAAGACCTTGTTTTTCAGCACTTTTTTTTATTTCAGACTTTATATCCTCCGTAGCATCTTTTACTTGACGAATACCTCTTCCGAGTCCTCTTGAGATTTCTGGAATTTTATCAGCTCCAAACACCAATAAAACAATTAGACCTATAAACAATATTTCAGGACCACTAATAAATAAAATGATTGTATTCATTACAATGTAAATATAAAAAAAGGTCGATTAAAAATCGACCTTTTTAAATTTTTAACCTTTTACTTTAGATTTAAATTTATCAAACTCTGATTCGTCTTGCTTTTTAGGCCATGAATTGTTTGATGTATCAATATCTGCTGTTTCTAAATCGGGATCAAGTTTAATATTTATAATTTTTTTATTGGAGGGAATTAATTTTTTAACTTCTTTATCATTTTTTCTCCAAACTTGAGCAGGATAAGTAATTCTCTGAGTTGTTTCATCCTCATATTCAATATCAACTATAATAGGCATAACCAAACCTCCTGGTTTTTCAAATGCAATTTCATAAAAGTACTTAGGAACTTCTAAATTTGAAATTTCACTTTCAGTGAAGTTTTCATTTATGTAGTTGTTTAACAACTTAGAGTTTTCCAATGGACTATTTTCTTTATTGCTTTCACTATCATTTTCAAAATTCTCTAAAAAAACTAATGGTCTTAATCTATTTCTTGGAATACCTCTTTCTTCCATAATTTTCTTCATTTCTTCACCTGGCTCACTTGAAACATAATATTGATTAACCTCCTTAATTCCAATGTCTACATAATCAGTTGTGTAAAACCATCCCCTCCAAAACCAATCTAAATCAACAGCTGAAGCATCTTCCATCGTTCTAAAAAAGTCTTCAGGACTTGGATGCTTAAACATCCAACGCTTGGAGTAGGTCTTAAAAGCATGATCAAATAGTTCTTTACCCATTACTGTTTCTCGTAAGATATTTAAAGCAGTAGCAGGTTTACCATAAGCATTTGGACCTAGGCTATATACATTCTCTGGATTTGCCATAATAGGAGCTAAAAAGTTTTGGTCTACGCTCATATATCCAGTAATCATACTTGCAGGGCCTCTATCAGAGGGAAAATTTTCTAATGGATATATAATTTCTGGAATATCTTTACCAAGTTTTTGTTCTGTTATATACTGAACAAAAGTATTTATTCCTTCATCCATCCAAGCCCATTGTCTTTCGTCATTATTAACAATCATAGGAAACCAGTTGTGTCCAATCTCATGAATTATAACCCCTATCATCCCAAATTTAACATCATCAGAATAGGAACCATCAATATTTGGTCTACCAAAATTGAAACAAATCATAGGATATTCCATTCCAATTTGTTTAGCATGAACTGAAATTGCTTTATGATAAGGATAATCAAAAGTATAATTAGAGTATGTTTTTAGTGTCTCAGCAACAACGACCGTTGAATAATCTTCCCATAAAGGATTACCCTCTTTTGGATACATTGAAACAGCCATTACATCTTTATCTCCAATTTTAACTGCCATCATATCCCAGATAAATTTTCTAGAAGTTGCAAAAGCAAAATCTCTAACATTTTCAGCCTGGAAATGCCAAGTTTTTTTCTTTTTTGAAAACCCTTTTTCAGCTTCCTCAGCTTCTGCCTGAGTAACAATCATAACTGGTTTATCATATGTTTTTTTAGCTTTATTAAAACGCTTTATCATTTCCTTAGAAAATATATTTTTTCTGTTTTGAAGCTTTCCTGTAGCATCTAATATATGATCGGAAGGAACAGTTATTTTAACGTCATAATTTCCAAATGGAAGAGCAAATTCGCCATCTCCCCAAAATTGGTAATTCTGCCAACCCTCAACTTCATTGTATACGGCCATTCTAGGAAAAAACTGAGCAATAATGTAAACTCTATTACCATCTTTATCAAATGTTTCATATCCAGATCTTCCATCTTGATTAACATGATCTTGAATATTATACCACCACTTGATTGAAAAAGAAAATTTTTCACCACTTTTCAAAACTGAAGGTAAATCTACTCTCATCATCGTTTGGTTTACTATATACTTGAGTGGTTTGTTGTTTTCATCAACTACATATTCAATATTAAAACCTCCGTCAAATGGATCTGTCAAAAATTCTTTTGTAAAACCTGAAGGTGCATAAGCAGGTCTAACTCCACTTCCATCAATGAGTAAAGATGGAGAGTCTTTTTTTCTAACATTCTGATCCAATTGAACCCACAAATATTCTAAATTATCAGGAGAATTATTAGTATATGTAATTGTTTCTGATCCGTATATCTTTTTGTTTTCATCATCTAATTCAATATCCATTTTATAATCTGCTTGCTGCTGATAATAAGCAGGACCTGGAGCTCCAGAAGCTGTTCTATACATATTTGGAGTAGAGAACTCTTGATAGAGTTGTCTAAACTTATTGACATTTATATTTTCTTGATTTCTATCTTTTGCTTCTTGTGAAAAACCGGAAAAAGAAATTAAAAAACTTATTGTAAATGTTAATATTTTTTTATAGTTCATAATTAAAATTTTGAATCTTAAATTTAACAAAAAAGATTATATATTAACTGATAGAACTGAATTATTAATTCTAGAAATAAAACTCCTCTTTTTACTGTTTTTCTTGATGTGAATTATATTCTGTTGATCTTTAAATATTTCAAACAATATTTTATTTTCTAAACTCAACTTAGTGAATGATTCTAAATTTTCGATTTCTAAAAAACACACATACATATCATTTTTACTTTCAAGACCTAGGAGATGTAATTTAATCTTTTTGTTGTCTATAAAAACATTGAGATTTAAATTAAAATAGTCCTCTAATTTATTAAAGTAAAATTTATCAATTAAATCTAAATCATCCGAACTTTCAGATAAATAGTTTTTAGAAATTGCGTTGGATAAATCATCTTTAAAAATTCTCAAAGTTACTTGTAAAGAATTATCATTTGTAAAATTAAAAAGTGAAGTACTTACATAGTATTTATGTTCAGTTAAACTTGAGAATATTAAAAAACAAAATATAATAAGTAATCTATTCATTTATTGATTTGTGAAATTCATTAAAAGCTTCAATTACTAATCCGTGATCTGAAGATTTAAAGTCATTTTGTATTGAACTATTTTCAATTCCTCCCAATACAAATTCATAAACTTCTTCTTCTTTTAAACTATATGAATTTGTAAAAAAATTAACGCCATAAAATTCAATTATATTGACGGCTACCAAGTTTTGTTTAGACCACGCCCTAGTGTTTTTTAAACTTTTATAGTATCCAGATAAATGCTTGTATAAGGCTTCTATATCTAATCCTCCGGAAATTGGTAAAAAAATTGTGCTTAAAATCAGACTCTTTTGAGAAACTATTTTTTCTTGTCTTTCTCCCTTAAATCCAGGAATACCAACATCATCAAAATTTATAGGAATCTTAACGTTTGAATTTTGCATATCATTCATAATATTTCCTGAAAGATTGTGTGACTTGACATCTACATTGGTTAATTCATTAATAAATTGTTCAACGTAAACTTTGATATATTTTTGACCATAAACATTTTCATCTATAATCAGAACTCTAGGAATTATTTGAACAGATGAAATTATTAGAGTGTCTGATTTTTTTACACCAATTTCAAATTCACCTTCAATGTTAGTAATTGTTTTTGATCCACTAGTTTTGTTTATTAAGTGTATTCCACTAGTGTTAATGGAATCATTAACAATTTCGCCCTTAAGAGTTTTAAAATTTTGATTAGTTTGTGAAAAAACACTTGTAATTCCTAAAAGGAAACAAAAAATAAAACTAATTTCTCTCAAGTATCTTTTTAAATTTATCACTTTGTTTAATTAAAAAATCTAATAATTGAAACTCGTTACTCTTTTTGAATAATACTTTGGAAGGAAATTTGTCGTCACAATACAATAAAAATTCAGAAATGTCTTCTTTATTTATTCCAAGTGATGTTAAGAAAAATGAATCGTCATAAACTTCCCTTATTAAATCACTTGGTTTATAATTTAAATTGCTAATACTCTTATCACTTAATTCATCTTTATTATTTGATTTTGCAATAGCCTTATATAAATTGATAAAATTTAAACCATTGTTAAAAGTTCCTGCCTTAAGAATTTCATCTTTAAGTCTTGTTGATTTATCAGCCATGTAATCTATTCTTTTGAACTCTTCCTCTTTGAGATCTAAAAATTTTTCAGTGTTTTCAGGACCAACCACTACTTCATCTAGAACCGTAACTTTTTCATTAACATCTATAACTAATCTACTCTTTTGTAATATATCTTTATCAATGACAACGGATCTAATTTCATATTGAACTGAGGAGAAAACAAGACGATCATTTAATCTTACCCTAACTTCAAATTCACCATCATTATCAGTTATAGTTGCTTCTCTTGATGTATTGTTTACAACATTTGCAGAGATTACATTACTGTTTTTATATAAAACTTTTCCTCTTATCCATGTTCTTGAATCCTCCTGGGTATAAATAAAATTTGAAATAAAAAGTAAAATAAAAATTAGTCTCATAATTTAGAGCGGGAGACCGGGTTCGAACCGGCGACATTCAGCTTGGAAGGCTGACGCTCTACCAACTGAGCTACTCCCGCTTAATTTTTAAAAATTATTAAAATCAATTAAATATATTACTAATTTTAGTTTAATATGAAATGGATTGTAAAAAAAGTTGAAAGCGAGGAACTTTACCCTGTTAGAAATGATGTATTAAGAAAAAATAAAGGATTCGAATATTGTAAATTTAAAGGTGATAATTTAGCTAGTTCAGCTCATTTTGGTGTTTTAAAAAACAAGAAAATTGTGGGAGGTGTTTCATTGATAGTTAATAATACAGAGAATTTAGTTTCAAACAATGTGATACAATTGAGAGGAATGTGTGTTTATGATGTCTTTCAAAAACAAAATGTAGGATTATCTTTGCTGAACATGGCTGAATTATTTGCTGTCGATAATGACTACGAATACATATGGATGAATGCTAGAAAAATTGCTCTTGACTTCTATTTAAGAAATGGATACATAAATAATTTCAGGAGTTTTAATATTGAACAGATTGGCAAACACTATTTTTTGTTCAAAAAAATAAAATGAAAAATAAAGTTGCACTAATAATATTTCTATTTTTTTTAATTTGTAATAAAAATTATTCTCAAATTACAATGGATTTAAATCAATTAACTGGAATAAATAACAATAATTTAGTGGGTGATAGTATTAAACTTGAGACTCAAACCTACAGAGCTTTCAAAAAAATGGAAAGGGCTGCTAAAAATGATGGTGTTAACTTAAAAATAGTATCAGCATACAGAGGATTTGACAGACAAAAAACTATATGGAATAAAAAGTACGAAAGATTTACCAATGAATTTTCTTTTGAACCTGAAAAGGCAATTTTAGAAATTATTCGCTTCTCAACAATTCCAGGAACATCTAGACATCACTGGGGAACAGAAATTGATATAGTTGACGCTGATTATCCAGATGAAAAAGATGTTTTAAAATCTGAGAAATTTGAAAAAAATGGTATATATCACAAATTAAAAAATTGGTTAGATAAAAACTCCGAAAGATTTGGTTTTTATCTAACTTACAATAATGATTCCGACAGAAAAGGATTTGAATATGAGCCATGGCACTACAGTTATAAACCCAGCTCTATAAAATATTACAATGCTTTAATTGATGCTGATTTAAAAAAAATAATTAATAACCCTGATTTAAAAGGCCACCATTATTTCACAGAATCATTCATAAATAAATATATCTCAGAAAATATAATGGATATAAATCCAGATTTAAAATAATTGATCATAAGATTATAATTATATTTGCTTCTTAATCTTTAAGAATAAAAAATTGACTGAAAATAAGAAGGTTTTACTAATGATTTTAGATGGTTGGGGTTTAGGAACTAATCCAAATGTTTCAGCAATTGATAAGGCAAATACTCCCTATATAGACTCTTTGTATAATGATTACCCTAATTCTAAATTAGTAACCTATGGTTCTGGGGTTGGCCTTCCTGAGGGTCAAATGGGTAACAGTGAAGTTGGACATATGAATCTAGGAGCAGGAAGAATTGTTTATCAAGACTTTGCGAAAATTAATTTAGATATACAAAATGGAGATTTCAATTCTTTACCAAACTTAATCAATCCACTAAAAAGCATTCAAAAAAATAATAAAAAACTTCATTTAATTGGACTAGTCTCTGATGGGGGCGTACATTCTCATATAAATCACTTAGAAGCAATTTTAGATCTAACCGAAGAAATGAATATTAACAATGTATATATTCATGCATTTACAGATGGTAGAGATGTAGATCCTAAATCAGGATTGGAATTTATCGAACAGCTAGAAAAAAAAATCAAACATAGTAGTGCAAAATTAGCAAGTGTAATAGGAAGGTATTATGCAATGGACAGAGATAAAAGATGGGAGAGAACAAAAAAATGTTACGATCTTTTAGTTAACGGGGTTGGAACAAAAACATCTAATATCAAAAATTCAATAAAAGATTCTTACAGCAATAATATAACCGATGAATTTCTTGAACCATTATTAACTGTTAATAAAAACAATGAGTCTGATGGACTAATTGAAAACGGGGATTATGTGATATTTTTTAATTTCAGAACAGACAGGGGGAGACAACTTACTCAAGTTATGACTCAAAACAGTAAAAACGAAATGAAAAAGCTCAATCTTAATTTCATTACGATGACAAATTACGATGATTCATTTGAGAATATTAAAATAATTTATGATAAAAATAATTTAGATGATACACTTGGGGAAATTCTTTCAAAAAACAATAAAAAACAAATTCGTATTGCAGAGACTGAAAAATATCCTCACGTTACATTTTTTTTTAACGGAGGAAGAGAAGAGCCATATAAAAATGAAACTAGAATTTTATGTCAATCTCCAAAGGTTGCAACTTATGATTTAAAACCAGAAATGAGTGCTTACGAAATAACTGAGTCTATTATCCCTGAAATTGAAAAAGGAGATACTGATTTTATATGTTTAAATTTTGCTAATCCTGATATGGTTGGTCATACTGGAGATATGTCTGCAGCTATTAAAGCTTGTGAGACAGTTGATGAATGTTCTGCTAAAATTATAGAAAAAGCAAAAGAAAATAAATATACTGTTTTAGTGATTGCTGATCATGGAAATTCGGACATAATGATCAATAAAGACGGTTCTCCAAACACAGCTCACACAACCAATTTAGTCCCATTAATTTTAATTGATAAGGAAATAAAGAAGATTGAGAACGGAGTTTTAGGTGATATTGCTCCATCAATTTTAGATATTATGAATATTCAAAAACCTGAAAAAATGACTTGTAAATCTTTAATAGTTCATTAATGAAAAAATTAATAGTCTTTCTAATTGTTTTAGCAACTCTTAGTTGTAATAATTCAAAAAATAAGAACTCTTCTAATCCTGAAAGCGAGGAATATATTGACATTATAGGTGTTTTTGATAGAAAAGAACTAAATAAAAATCCTCATGCTGAGTGGTTTAAAAAAAACTATAGTGATTATACTCTTGATGAGGAGACCGTAGTAAAATTAAAACCACTTTTTGAAGATATTGATATCAAGATTTTTATGGGGACTTGGTGTACTGATAGTAGAAAAGAAATCCCTGTTTTTTATAAATTGATGGACAAACTTCAATTAGACAATAAAAAAATTGAATTAATTGGGATGACTTTAGAAAAAACTACACCTGATAGTTTAGAATTAAATCAAAATATAATAAATGTTCCAACATTTATTTTTAAAAAAAATGGGAAAGAAATTAATAGAATAGTTGAATTTCCAATTGAGACTATTGAAAAAGATATTTTGGAAATCTTAACTACAAATGATTACCAAAATCCATACGATTTTTAATATGAGTTTGATTAAAACATCAGAGGAAATAGAGCTAATCCGTGAAAGTGCACAATTAGTTTCAAAAACACTAGGCATGCTTGCTAGTGAAATAAAACCAGGGATCAATACACTTTACCTAGACAAGTTAGCTGAATCTTTTATCAGAGATCATAAAGGTGTTCCTGGTTTTCTAGGTCTATATGATTTTCCTAATACGCTTTGCATAAGCCCTAACAGTCAAGTTGTTCACGGAATTCCAAATAAAGAAATCATCAAAGAGGGCGAAATTCTTTCTATTGATTGTGGAGTATTAAAAAATGGTTATTATGGAGATCATGCTTTCACATTTACCGTGGGAGAGGTGGATAAAGAAATTTTACAGTTGTTAGAAACTACAAAACAGTCACTGTATTTTGGCATAGAGCAGTTTAAGGCAGGAAACCGAGTTGGTGATGTTGGGTATGCTATTCAAAATTACAATGAATCTAAAGGCTATGGTGTTGTTAGAGAATTAGTTGGCCATGGTCTTGGAAAAGAAATGCATGAAAAACCAGAAATGCCTAACTATGGCAAAAGAGGAACAGGAAAAAAATTTCAAGAAGGAATGGTTGTCGCAATTGAGCCCATGATAAATATGGGAACACCAAACATTAATCAATTAAATGACGGTTGGACTATTCTTACTAGGGATAATAAACCTAGTGCTCATTTTGAGCATAATATTGCCATAGTAAATGGAAAACCAAAATTATTGTCAACTTTTGATTATATATATGATTCTTTAGGAATTAAAAGTGATGAAGAAATTCCTTTTAAATAATAAAACTTGAAAAAGTTAATTAAGTTTTTGATTAATACAATTCCTAGACCGTATCTAATATGGTGGAGTAAATTTTTAGCACCCTTTATTGATATTTTATATAGAGGAAATAAATTCACTGACCCAATAAATGGAAAGTCATATAGAAAATTTCTTCCTTACGGATATTTAAAACAAAGAGATAATGCACTTAGTCCTGGGACCCTATCACTCGAAAGACATAGATTATTGTGGTTATATTTAAATAATGAAACCATTTTTTTTTCTAGAACTTTAAAGGTTCTTCATGTTGCGCCTGAGCAATGTTTTTACAACTTATTTAAAAATCTTAAAAATATTAACTATACTACATTTGATTTAAATTCACCTTTAGCAGATATTAAAGGTGATATTTGTAATTTGCCATTTAAAGAAAATTCATTTGATTTCATACTTTGTAATCATGTACTTGAACACATTAATGATGACAAAAAAGCAATGAAAGAACTTTATAGAGTTTTAAATAAAAATGGAACAGCTATTCTTCAAGTTCCAATAAATCAAAAATCTAATAAAACATTCGAAGACAGTTCAATTGTTGATAAAAAAGAGAGAATTGAAAAATTTGGACAATACGATCACATTAGACTGTACGGTTTAGATTACTTTAAAAAACTTGAGTCTTTTGGCTTTAAAGTTGACGCATTAAAATATTCGAAAGAATTCACTGAAAGTGAAATAATAAAATATGGATTAATTAAGGATGAAATTATTCCAGTCTGTAAAAAAGCTTAATCAAAAATCAAATCTTCAAATCCCTGACTATAAAATGTGTTTATTTCGTTTTGTGAATCCACGTAAACAACCATCGCTTCAATCTCTGGGTTAGTACTAATTAAAATTTTTGTTTTTTCAAGTGGCATTGCCATAAAAGCAGTTGCATATCCGTCAGCTGTCATACAATCTATTGCAATAACGGAAGCTGCCAAAACATTAGTTTCTCTTGCACTTCCATTTAAAGGATTAATTGTGTGAACAATTTTGTCTCCTGAAATTGGGTTTATTAGAAATTTTCTGTAATTACCTGAACTTGCTAAACCCTTATCTTTAATAAATATTTTTTGTTTACTTTTTTCGGGATTAATTGGATCAGAAATACCTACCCTCCAACTAGTTTTACTAACTGAATTAATACCACTTGCATACATCTCTCCTCCAATATCTATAAGAAAATTATCAATATCATTAGCTTTAAAAAGATTTGATATCAAATCTACACCATACCCTTTAGCTATAGCATTAAAGTCAAGAAACATTCCTTTTTGTAAATTGATTTTATTATCAATTAATTTCACTTTTTCAAATCCAGTAAAATTTAAAAGACTATCTACATTAATTGAATAATTAGGATTAGTATTTGGACCGAGCCCATAAGCATTTGTTAATAAGCCAATTGTAGGATCAAAATAACCTCCACTTTCTTCCCAAATTATTTTTGATGCATTAAAAACTTTTTTAAAATTTTCATCAACTATAATAGAATTATCTCCGTTATTGATTTTAGAAATATCAGAGCTTGGTATATAGGTGGATAAAGATTTATTTAAATCAAAAAAAATGGAATCAGTTAATTTATTTAGATTTTTTAAAGGTTTATCAGAATTATAAAGAATATTAAAATTAGTTCCTAAAGCAAAACCACTGTAAGAATAGGTTTGATCTGGTTTATTACATGATAAAAAAAGTATTAACAGGAAATAAAAACTAATTGATTTCTTCAAACCCATCATAATTTACTATATAACTTGAATTTTTAAACAAAGGTAACTCATAATCATCAGAGTTAGCTAAACCTACTTTTGCACATAATAATTTAGCTTCAAACTTTTTTGAATGATCTAAAATTTTACTTGGATTATTAATTTTATAGGTTTTAGGGTTTTCTGGATACAAAATTGCTTTTACCAAAATAAAGTATAATTGTTTATTTTTTGTACAAACAAACTGTGGGTTTTTTTCTAAAGAACTATTAATTGAAATAAATTCAAAATTATCCTTTTCAAGATCCTTTCCGACAATATTCATAGCTAGACTATGAAGTTCTGATTTATTTAATGGAACTGGTAAGATATTATCCTCCAAAATCGTCAAATCGGACATTTTCAGGGGGAACACCAAAATCATCTGCCATTTTTTCAATTGCTTGATTCATTAGTGGAGGACCACAAAAATAAACTTCAATATCCTCGGGGCTTTCATGATAATTTAAATAATTATCTATAACTGTTTGATGAACAAACCCAACAAAACCATCACCTTTACCATCAAGTCCGTCCTTAACTGTCCAATTATCTTCTTCCATTGGCTCAGAAAGAGCAATATAAAATTTGAAGTTTGGAAAATCTTTCTCTAATGCTTTAAAATGTTCAGTATAAAAAAGTTCTCTTTTAGATCTTCCACCATACCAAAAACTAACTTTTCTTCCGGTTTTAAGTGTTCTAAATAAATGATATAAGTGAGATCTCATTGGAGCCATACCTGCTCCTCCACCAACATATAACATTTCAGCTTCGGATTCATTTATAAAAAACTCTCCGAATGGACCTGAAATAGTGACTTTATCTCCTGGTTTCTTAGAGAATATATAGGACGATGCAACACCTGGGTTTACATTCATCCAACTGTTAGCATTTCTATCCCATGGTGGAGTTGCTATTCTTACATTAAGCATAACTTCTTTTCCTTCTGCAGGATAAGATGCCATTGAGTAAGCTCTTTCTACGAGTTCGGTATTTTTCATCTTTAAATCCCATAGTTTGAATTTATCCCATTCCAACTGAAATTTCTTTGGTTCCCCAGGATGTTCATCAGGATGAGAATCAATATTTATGTCATTAAAATCAATTTCACACTCTGGAATTTCAATCTGAATATAACCCCCAGCTTTGTAACCCATATCTTCTGGTATCTCAACAACAAATTCCTTAATAAAAGATGCTACGTTCCAATTTCTTACAACAGTTGCCTCCCATTTCTTGATTCCAAATACTTCCTCAGGAACTTGAATAACCATATCTTGTTTAACTTTCACTTGACAACCTAGTCTCCAACCTTCCGCAATTTCCTTTCTAGAAAAATGTGGAGCTTCAGTAGGCAAGATTTCACCTCCCCCTTCATTAATTATACATTTACATTGAATACAGGTTCCACCACCTCCACAAGCTGATGGTAAAAATATTTTATTATTACTTAAGGTTGAAAGCAATGTATCACCAGATGATACCTCTACTTCATTTTCGCCATTCACAAGTAATTTGACAGGTCCTGATGGAACCAATTTTGCTTTAACACCAAGCAACATCCCTACTAGAAGAAAAATTATACCTAAAAAGACTACAATACTAAATAAAATATAAGTTGAAATTGTCATAAAAAATTAAAGTTTAATTCCCATAAAGCTCATAAAACCTATGGCCATTAGTCCAGTTATTATAAAAGTTATCCCTAAGCCCTTAAGAGGCGCAGGTACATTTGAATAAGCTATCTTTTCACGTATTGATGCTATGGCTAAAATAGCTAATAACCAACCTATTCCAGATCCAAAGCCATAAATAGCAGATTCTGTAATTCCTGAAAAATCTTTAATCTGCATAAAAAGTGAACCACCTAAAATTGCACAATTAACAGCTATTAGTGGTAAAAAAATCCCAAGAGCTCCATATAATGACGGAGAAAATTTTTCAACAATCATTTCAACTAATTGTACCATAGAAGCTATAACTGCAATGAACATTATGAAGCTTAAAAATCCTAAATCTAGTTCTGCATATTCAGGGCCTATCCAAGATAATGCGCCTAATTGCAAAAGGTATTTATCAATTAAAAAGTTTAGAGGAACTGTAATTGTCAATACAAATATCACTGCAAAACCCATTCCAATTGAAGTTTTAACAGTTTTAGAAACAGCTAAATATGAACACATCCCAAGAAAATATGCAAAAACCATATTTTCAATGAAAATGCTTTTTATAAATAAATTTGCGTAATCCATAATATAAACTTTAAGCTTTTTCTATTAATTTTCTATTTCTTGATCTTTGTACCCAGATAATTAAACCAACAGTAATTAATGCCATAGGAGATAATAACATCATTCCATTATTTTCATAACCCATTTCATAAAAAGAATCAGGAATTACTTGAACTCCGAGTAAATTACCTGATCCTAAAAGTTCACGAAAAAATGCTACTAAAATTAGTATAGCTCCGTATCCAAAGGCATTACCGACTCCATCTAAAAAGGATCTCCAAACCCCATTTCCTAATGCAAATGCTTCTAGCCTTCCCATTACTATACAATTAGTAATAATAAGTCCAATAAATATTGATAATTCTTTACTAACATCATAAGCATAAGCTCTTAACACTTCATCAACTAAAACAACCATAGATGCTACTACCACAAGTTGAACAATAATTCTTATTCTGTTGGGAATTAAATTTCTTAAAATAGAAACAATGACATTACTTGCTGCCATTACGGCAACAACAGACAAGCTCATCACTATAGCAGCTTTCAATTGAACTGTAATTGCTAAAGCGGAGCATATACCCAAAACTTGAACAGTAATTGGATTGTTATCATCTAAAGGATCTGTAAGTAAAACTTTGTTTTTTGACATATTAATTAATATTTGAATCAATATTTGACATAGAAAATGCTAGTGCAGTTTCAGATTCTTTTATAGATTTAAAATAAGGTATGTAATGATTCATTCTTTCTGTAATCATATCAGTAACTCCATCACATGTTATCGTTGCACCTGAGATAAAATCAACCTCATGGTCAGATTTATCTAAGTTGGAAGGATCATTATTTGTTTTAGAAACCTTTATACCCATAAGGTTATAATCTGAATCAAATAATTTTTCATCAACAAATCTTTCTTTAAACCAATCTTGAGTTATTTCAGCTCCTAAACCAGCTGTCTCGCCGACATGATCAAAAACAACTCCTTTAACGGTATTTAGATCTTCTTTGATTGAAATATATCCAAAAATTGCATTCCACAGACCATTTCCTCTAATGGGTACAATGTAAAATTTATCTTCCTCAATTTCAGCAACGTATAATGGAAAGTTTTGATCTTCAGGCAATTTTTTTAGTTCGAGAGCAAGTTTAACGTCTCTAAACACATTCACCGTATTATCTGTTGAACCATCACTTTGAACAGCTAACTGCTCTTTGATGTACTTGTTATACAGATCCTCTGCTCCTTCTCTATCAACATTAATTCCAACGGTTGATAGTATGTTTTGCATTTTTTCTTTTCTTATGTTATCATTTTGCAAATCTTTTAAGGATTGAGAAGTAAATGCTAAAACAGAAGCAACAACTAAAACCATTAAAGTTGCAAAAATAAAAGTGTATGAATTTGAATCTCTGTTCATTATTAGGCTACGTTTAAATTAGATTTTATTTTTCTATTTACTCTTCTTTTAATATTTGCTTCAATTACATAATGATCTATAGTTGGAGCAAATACATTCATTAAAAGAATTGCTAGCATCACTCCCTCAGGATAAGCAGGATTAAAAACTCTAATCAGTATACAAAACAAACCAACCAGAATTCCATAAATCCATTTACCCTTGGTGGTTTGAGCAGCAGATACTGGATCAGTTGCCATGAAAACCACACCAAAAGCAAAACCTCCAACTATTAAATGATTAAACCAATTAAAGCTCATTAGCTCATTAGCTCCCCACAAGTTGAACAATAAACCTGTTACGGCTGCACCAATAACACTTCCAATCATAATTCTCCAGCTTCCAACTCCCGTGTATATCAAAATAAGTGCTCCAATTAACACCATGAAAGTGGAAGTTTCTGCTATTGATCCCGGAATTCCTCCATAAAACATTTGAGAAACGTCGTATGGAATAGAACTTTCACCAGAAGCTAACATTCCCAAAATAGTTTCACCTGACACTCCATCCACATTAGAAGCTTCAGAAACCCAAACCTTGTTACCAGACATATAAGTAGGATAAGCAAAAAAGGCAAATGCTCTTGCTGTTAAAGCAGGATTTAAAATATTCATTCCTGTTCCTCCAAATGCTTCTTTTCCTATTAAAACAGCAAATGCAACAGAAACACCAACCATCCATAACGGGATATCAACTGGCATAATCATGGGAATCAAAAGACCTGTAACTAAATATCCTTCATTTACTTCATGTCCTCTAAAAATTGCAAATGCAAATTCTATTGCTAGACCTACGATATACGAAACGGCTATCATAGGAACTATTTTTAAAGAACCATGGATTACAGCATCCATAGTTGAAAAAGCGGTACCTAACTGAGAATAATATTGGTATCCTGTATTATAAATTCCATAAAAAAGAGCTGGTAAAAGTGCTATTATTACAGTAATCATAGTTCTTTTTAAATCAACAGCATCTCTGATATGAGCTCCGTGTTTAGTAGTGTGATTTGGTACAAACAAAAAAGTATCAAATGCATTAACTGCCGGAGCATACTTTTCAAACTTTTCTCCCTTTCCAAATGGTTTTTTTATAGTATCTAAAATTTGTCTAATGTTCATTTATATATTAATATTTATTAACCGACTTCAGAAATCATTAAATCTAGTCCATCCCTAATTATCTTTTGAGCTTCAATTTTGGAGGATGATGAATAATCAATAAGAGCAAAATCTTCAGGTGCTACTTCATAAATACCCAAATTCTCCATCTTTTCAATGTTACCAGACATGCATTCTTTTAACAATTGCATTGGAAAAATATCCATTGGAAATACATCTTCCATTTCACCAGTTACAACAAAAGCTCGTTCTTCACCGTTTAAATTTGTATCTAAATCATATTTTTTATTGGGGAATAACCAAGAAAATGATGTTTTATATATACTAGGTACAGCATTATTTATAAAAGGAATCCAGCCAAACATTCTATAGTGGTTACCCTCTCTGAGCACAGAAAGTGTATTGTTATAAAAACCAAGATAATTATCTTTTTCAACTGACCTTCCTGTTAAAACATCTCCATTTATAAATCTTAAATTTAGGTCAGTATCAATGCCAGCATCTTTTATAATTTCAGATAAACTAGACCCAACTATAGTTTTGTAATATTGTGGATATTTAACAGGTGGTCCTGAAACTGCTATAGTTCTGGTTGGATTATATTCGCCAGTTAAAAAAAGTTTACCAATCAATGCAACATCTTCTGCCCCAACAACCCAAACTTTTTCTCCACTATTAACTGGATCAATATGATGAATTTGAACCCCTACATTTCCAGCGGGATGAACACCACTTATGTTATGTATTTTAACATTATCAATCTCATTTATAAACAAATTATGATTTTTCTCAACACATATATTTAAATCTCCTTCGGTTAATTTTTTTAGTGCGGTAATTCCAGTAATAAATTCCTCTTTTTGGTCATTTAAAACAATTTCAAAATCTGCAGAAATAGGAGCAGTATTAAGAGTGGATATAAAGATTGATTTAGGACTATCTTTGGGATCCGCTATGATATCATAAGGTCTCTGCTTAATGAATGGCCAACAACCAGAGTTAAGTAAAGTTTCTAAAATTTGATTTTTTGAAAACTTATTGAAACCAGAAGTTTTATGTGAAATTGCAATTTGTTTTTCATCACAATTTATTAGTATTTCTAAAATTCGTCTTTTTGCACCACGCACAATGTCTAAAATTTCACCAGAAACTGGCGAGCAAAATTTTATTTCCGGATTTTTTTTTGAAAAAAACACAACATCACCAGCACTAACTTTATCACCCACTTTAACTACCATTTTGGGTGTTATTAAATGAAAATCAGAGGGATTTATTGAGACAGTTTTTGGAAATGGCGCCTTTTTTACGATGTTTTCTGGAGCACCTTTTAAATTAATGGATAAACCATTTTTAACTCGAATGTCATTTGACATAATTATATGCTATAAATAGAGCGCAAATTTATTAATTTAAACCTAGTTCTAAAAGTTGATTTGACATAAAATTATTTATTTATAATCATTCTAAATTAAGAAAGATTTCATTAACTATTTGGCAAAAAAAACTGACTATATTTATAGCCATAAAAAAAAACAAAATGAAATTTTATTACTTCATTTTTTTGATTTCTTTAAATTCAGTTTTAAGTCAACATAACAATACTATAGATAATATATACAGCATAAAGATTGAAACTGAGAGCAATGAATATTTATATCCGGTAATTGATAAAAACGAAACAATTACTTTATCTTTTGATGATTTAAATCAAAAAGAAAATAGCTACTATTATCAATTAAACCATTTTGATTACAAGTGGAATAAATCCAAACTCTTTAAGTCTGACTATATTAATGGATATGATGATAATTTGATAACTAACTCTGAGAATTCATTTAACACACTTGTTGACTACAGGAATTATAAAATTTCAATTCCAAATAATGATGTAGTTATAAAAATTTCAGGAAATTTTTCTATAAGTATTCATGACAAAAACGGAGACTTTTTATTTGAAAGGAAATTTTCGATAATTAACAAAAAATTATTAATTAGCACGGAGATTAAAAAATCAAAAGATTTAAAAAATTACGAAACACATCAAAGTCAAGATATTACAGTTAAGTGTAACAACTGTTTGAATTTCAAAAACAGTTCATCTAAACTTAAACTAGTTGTTTTAAAAAATAAACAATGGGAGAATAGCATAATTTTAGAAAAACCAGATTTTTTTTTTAACGACAGATTAGTATATAAAAATATTTTATTTCCTGGTGGAAATGAATATTTTCACTTTGATAATTCAAAAATTAATTCAACTAATTTAAATGTGTATAAGACTGAACTAAATAATATTTACAATACTTATTTAAGAACAGATGTTGAAAGAAAAAATAGTTTATACACATATAACCCTGACATCAATGGTTCATTTATAATCAATCAAAACATTAGTAATTCAAACATCGAAAATGACTACTCATTTGTACGATTTAATTTTAAACCCAATCAAATCAATTTAAGTAACAGAGTTTTTATAATTGGAGAATTTAACAATTATGAAATTACTAAAAAACACGAGCTTGAATTAATAGACAATACTTATCAAGGTAGTTTTTTATTCAAACAAGGTTTTTATAACTATAAATATGTTTATCAAAATAATAATGAAGAATTAAAATTTTATTCAGGAAACTTCTGGGAAACAGAAAACGTTTATACCATATTAATATTTAATAAAAAAAATACAGATAAATATTACAGTCTTATTGGTTATAAAACACATTCAAGTATTGATATAAAAAATTGAGATAAAAAGTATTTTTATTTTTTTAAAATACATACCTTAGCTTACATGATCAATCATGTAACTAAAGGAATAAAAATTTCTGTCAATACTATTTTTGATGGATCTTATTTTAAAAATTATACTTTAAATTACTCTTTTAGTTATACAATAACTATCACCAACCAAAGCAAAAATACTGTTCAACTAAAATCTAGACATTGGAGAATTTTCGACTCTTTAAATAATGATATAATTATTGATGGAGAAGGGGTTATTGGAGAAAAGCCTACAATTGGACCTGGAGATTCTTTTGTTTACTCCTCTGGTTGTTTAATAACCTCACCTGTTGGTGCTATGAGAGGTTTTTACAATATGATCAATATTAACGATGGAAAAAAATTCAGAGCCTATATTCCCACCTTTAAACTAAATGCTCCTCAGGCTTTAAACTAATAATTAATAACATAATGAAAGATTTAAATTTTGCAGTTCCTAAATTAATCAATGAAGACGTTAAAGAGTACAGAAAAAACTCAGATGAAAGAATTGAAGTAGAAAAAACATATGATCTGATGTATAATCAAAATATCAAAATTCCACTATACATCGGGGATGAGGAAATTTATACTGAAGAAAGAAAAGAAATTAACCCGCCTCACGATAATAAAAAAGTAGTAGGAAGTTTTTCTGTTTGTGATGAACAACATGTTCATGAGGCTATTAATAATTCTTTAAGTGTTAAAAATGAATGGACAAGTACTCCATGGCAAAAAAGAGCTTCTATTTTTCTTAAAGCAGCGGAACTGATAGCTGGGCCGTACAGATCAAAAATAAATGCAGCTACAATGATAGGTCAATCTAAAACGATTTTTCAAGCTGAAATAGATGCTGCCTGTGAACTTGTTGATTTTTTAAAACTTAATATAGTTTACATGAACGAAATCTATCATGAACAGCCTATAACTGTGGGTGAAGTATCGAACAAATTGGAATACAGACCACTTGAGGGATTTGTATATGCTATAACTCCATTTAATTTCACAGCAATTGGCGGAAATTTATGTGCAAGTGCAGCACTAATGGGGAATGTAGTTTTATGGAAACCTAGCGACCATCAAGTTTATAGCGCTAAAGTAATAATGGATGTTTTTAAGGAGGCTGGATTACCAAATGGAGTTATTAATTTGGTTACGGGAGATCCTGTGATGATAACTGAAATAGCTTTAAAAAATAAAAATCTTTCAGGAATACACTTTACAGGTTCAACTGATGTTTTTAAAAGCTTATGGTCTAAAGTAGGTGCCAATATAAATTTATATAGAGATTACCCTAGGATTGTTGGGGAAACTGGAGGTAAAGATTTTATTTTCTCTCACCCGTCAGCAGATTCCAAAATAGTTTCTACAGCAATAGTAAGAGGTGGTTTTGAATATCAAGGTCAGAAATGTTCAGCAGCATCAAGAATTTATATTCCAAACTCAAAATCAAATGAAATTATTCAAAATCTTAAAGAACAAATCAGTACCATAACACTAGGATCGCCACGCGATTTTAAACATTTTATGACAGCTGTTATTCATGAAAATTCATTTGATAAAATTGTTAACTATATAGAATCTGCAAGAGATTCTGAAGATGCAAAAATTATTATTGGTGGAGATTATGATAAATCAGAAGGATTTTTTGTTTCCCCCACTGTAATACTAACAACGAATCCTAATTTTATTACAATGGAAAAAGAAATTTTTGGCCCTGTAGTTTCAATTTTTGTTTACGATGATAATAATTGGAAAGATACTTTAAAAATAGTCGATAATACCTCAATTTACGCACTTACTGGTGCTTTTATTTCTAAAGATAAAGACAGCATTGATTACGCTCTAAAGACTTTAAGATACAGTGCAGGTAATTTTTATATTAATGATAAACCCTCTGGAGCAGTGGTAGGTCAACAACCATTTGGTGGATCAAGAGGTTCAGGGACTAATGACAAAGCTGGCTCAAAACTAAATTTATTAAGATGGGTTTCTCCAAGATTAATAAAAGAAAATTTTAATCCTCCTACAGACTATCCTTACCCTTATATGGAATAGGTAAATAAACTACTTTTTTAGTTTCAAAAAAAGATTCATTAAAAAACTGATTTATATTAAAAACTTCGATATTCTTAAATGGTTTAAGTTCATCGTTTAGGTCACCGCCTTTCAAACTAATTATACCGTTTTTTAGTTTGTGATTATTTTCTTTAGAAATTTTATCTCCAACTAAATTGACTAAATTGGACATATTTGAAACTGCTCTGTTTACTATGTAATCATAATTTAAAGACAACTTCTCAGATCTAATCTGTTGTCCATATGCATTACTCAAATTCAAATCATTAACAATTGCATTTACAACTTTAATTTTTTTTCCAATAGAATCTGTCAAATGGAACTGAACCTCCGGAAACATTATTGCAAGAGGAATTCCAGGAAATCCACCACCAGTTCCAACATCTAATATTTTTGAGTTATTATTAAATGAAAAAAATTTAGCTATACTTAAAGAGTGTAGTATGTGTCTTATTTCGATTTCTGCAATATCTTTTCTAGAAATTACATTAATTTTTGAATTCCAGTAATTAAATAAACCTGGTAACATTTCAAATTGTTTAATTTGATGATTAGAAAGGTTAGGAAAATAATACTTTAATTTGTTCAAAACTTTTAAATAATTGAGTAAAATTACATCATTAAATTTATCAAAATAAATATCTTTATTTAAAATTATTCAAATAATAATTTAAGAATTAAATGAAAGAAAACTTATCAAAAAGGATTAATAATTTACCTGTTTCAGCCACATTGGCAATGGCTGCTAAAGCTAGAGAACTCAAAGAAAATGGAACTGATATTATTGGATTAAGTCTTGGGGAACCGGATTTTAATACCCCTGATTTTATAAAGGCTGCAGCTATTCAGGCAGTCGAAGATAACTATAACTCCTACACACCTGTTGATGGTTACGGAGATTTAAAAAAATCCATTTGTAACAAATTTAAAAGAGATAATGGATTAAATTACAATCCTGATCAAATTGTTGTTTCAACAGGGGCTAAGCAATCTATAGCCAATACTGTCCAAGTTTTAGTAAATCCAGGTGATGATGTTTTATTAGTTGCTCCATATTGGGTAAGCTATTCTGCAATAGTAACTCTTGCAGAAGGAAATCCAATTGAAATAAGATCTGATATTTCTAGTGATTTTAAAATAACTCCTGAACAATTGAAAAATGCAATAACTGATAGAACAAAATTGGTTATTATTAATTCTCCAAACAACCCTAGTGGATCAGTATACTCTAAAGAAGAATACATTGAATTATCAAAAGTATTAGAAAGATATCCTGATATTTATATTCTTTCTGACGAAATATATGAACACATTAATTATGGTATCCCACATTATAGCTTTGCTAAAATTCCTACCATGTATGACAGAACAATAACTGTAAACGGATTAGCAAAAGCATTTGCGATGACGGGCTGGAGAATTGGATATATTGGAGCTCCTAATTGGATTGCTAAAGCGTGTACTAAAATGCAAGGACAAATAACCAGTGGAACAAACTGTATTGCTCAAAGAGCTGCTATTGCTGCTTTGGATGCTCCAGTTAATAAAATAAAGTACATGGTTGATGAGTTCGAGTCTAGAAGAAAACTAATAATTAATTTACTTAAGGAAATTAGTGGATTCAAACTAAACGAACCAAAGGGGGCTTTTTATATTTTTCCAGATGTTTCATCTTTTTTTGGAAAAATATTGAAAGGAAAACAAATAAATAATGCTTCAGATTTTGCTATATATCTTTTGGAAGAGGCTAACGTTGCTACTGTAACGGGAGATGCATTTGGCTCCCCGAACAATATTAGAATATCATACGCAGCATCAAATAAAAATATAATTAATGCGATTGCGAGAATAAAAAAAGCAGTAGAGATCGATTAACTTTTCCAGAAATAGGGTGTAAAAAATATTAGAACGGTAAATAGCTCTAATCTCCCAACAAGCATCAAAAAAGAACACCAATATTTTCCAATTTCAGGTAAACTATCAAAATTACTAATTGGTCCTAAAGTTCCAAGTGCAGGACCTACATTTCCAAGAGATGATGCTGCTCCTCCAATAGCTGAAACAAAGTCAAGTCCAAGTAAACTTAATACTCCTGCTCCGATTATAAATAAAATTAAATATAAAATGAAAAAAGCTAGAACATGTATAATTATGGGCTTTTCAACCACGTGATTGTTGTGTCTTAATGGAAAAATTGCATTTGGATGTAAAGATCTTTTAAATTCTAATAAACCATTTTTAATCAAGATTAAGTGACGTAATACTTTCACACCACCAGATGTGGATCCTGAAGATCCACCCAGAAACATAATTCCAAAAAATAGCATTGTTAAAAAAGGTGTCCAAGAAATAAAATCTCCAGTTACAAAACCAGTTGTTGTAACAAGAGCAACTACCTGAAAAAGAGAATGTCTTAAGCTACTTTCAAATTTTCCATATACTTCAGGATGGTAAACTTCAGTTGAGCTGAGATTTACATTTAAAAATAATACTAGTGTTGAAATGATTACAAAAGCTGTTATAAAAGAAACATACCATTTGAACTCTGTATCTTGAAAAATCTTTTTAAACTTTCCTAGCAATCCAAAATATATCAAAACAAAGTTTGTTCCGGCCAAAAACATAAAGAAAATAATAATGTATTGAATTAAAGGAACATCATTCCAAAAACCTATACTTTCATTCTTAGTAGAAAATCCACCAGACGCAATATTACTCATAGAATTATTTATCGCATCAAATAAACTCATACCTGCGAGTTTAAGTAAAATAGTTTCTAAAAATGTAAGACCAACATAAATTAACCATAGTCTTTTAGCTGTATCGCTTATTCGAGGGTGAATTTTATCGCCCGTTAGTCCAGGTGCCTCAGCGGAGAAAAGTTGCATTCCTCCAATTCCTAATAATGGAAGTATTGCTATAGCTAAAACAATGATACCCATGCCACCCAACCAGTGAGTCATACTTCTCCAAAAAATTATACTTTTAGGTAAAGCTTCAATATCATTTATAACAGTAGATCCAGTTGTAGTATAACCAGACATTGTTTCAAAAAAAATATTTGAAAATGAGGTAATTGATGCTGTAGAAATATATGGAAGAGTACCTGAAAAAACCATAGTAAGCCAACCCAATACGACTATAAAGTATGCGTCTCTTTTATTGATTTTTCTATCATTTTTTTTTGATAGCATCATCAAAAACCAGCCTAAAAAAATCACTATTAATGATGTTAAGATCATTTCCTTTAAAACACCATCGTTGGTTAAATAACTTACACCAGACGAAATAAGCATTGCAAAGCCATTGAACATTAGCAATAAACCTAAAATATGGGAAATTAATTTTTTATTGAGTTTAGACATGTTTTATTTATAAAAATAAACTTTCTACCTTCTTAATACTTTCAGGTTTGGAACAAACTAAAACTCTATCTCCTAATTGAATTTCAAAGTCTCCCAAAGCAATGATTCCTTGATTATTTCTTATTACTCCACCAATTATTGCTGTGAGGGGAAAATCAAGATCCATAATTTTTTTATCTAAAACTTTAGAATTTTCATTTACAATAAATTCTACAATTTCTGCATCCATATCATTAAGCTTAGCAAGCTCAACAATATCACCATTTCTAACGAATTTGAAAATATAATTCGCTGCTAGTAGCTTTTTATTAATTAAAGTATCTATTCCTATTGATTGTGACAGATTGAAGTAATCCATATTTTCTACCAAAGCGATGGTCTTTTTTATTTTTTTTGATTTTGCCATTAAACATGACATAATATTTGTTTCAGAGTCACCAGTAGTTGCTATGAATGCATCCATATTTTCAAGATTCTCCTCAACGAGTAAATCAACATTTCTACCATCCACATTTAAAACCATCAAATCTGGAAGTTCCTCAGCTATATTATTGGCTTTATTTTCATTGATTTCGACCAACTTAATATTCAAACCATCATTACATAAATCCTTTGATAATTTAGAACCTACTCTTCCCGCACCAAGAATCATTACATTTTTTATTTTTTGCTTCTCCGTTCCCATTAAATTATAAAGCTCTTTTAAACCTTGAGAGTTGGTTATAAAATACACATGGTCACATTCACAAAAAATTGTATTTCCTCTTGGAATAATTGTTGTTTCACTATCCTCTCTTTTTAAAGCAATAGGCATAAAATGTATACCAGGAAAGACAGAGGCAGCTTCCATGACTGTTTTACCAACAAATGGAGCATTTTTTTTAAGTCTGACAGCCATCATTTTTAATGCTCCGTCATCAAAATCATGAGTATTTGTAAAAGCTGAGTCACTCAATATTAATTTAATTTCTTCAGCTGCTAGATTTTCAGGTGATATAAGCTCATCAATTCCTATAGAATTAAAATCAATCTCATTACAATCTTTTATAAACTCAACGTTTGATATCCTCGCAATAGTTCTTTTTGCACCAAGTTGCTTAGAAAGAATACATGTTGTAAAATTTGTAGTTTCTGAGGTTGTTAATGAAACAACTAAATCTGAATTCCCAACATTTGCATCTTTTAAAACAGAAATTGAGGCTGAATTACCCTCAATAGTTTTAATATCTAATTTGTTCTCAGCTATATTAAGATTTGATTTTTGGTTATCAATCAAAGTTATGTCATGAGACTCAAAAGAGAGCAATTTAGCTAAATGGTAGCCAACTTCTCCAGCTCCTGCTATAATGATTTTCATATGTACATCATAGAATTATGATGCAAATATACTTGATTTTGGATTATTAAAATTTTTCAACAGATATTTCTTTCTTACATTTGAACAATAATGAGGTTATTTTTAACAACTATAATACTTCTTCTTTTTTCAATAAATGTTAATTCTCAAATTGAAAACCTACAGAACTTTGATCAAAAAAAAATTCATTTTGGATATTTTGTTGGTTTCAACCAATATAATTATAAGCTTGACTATAAAAATAATCCCGATAAAAGAACTCTTATAAATCAAAAACCTGGATTAAGCGTAGGATTAATTGCAGATCTAAAACTCAAGGAAAATTTAAATTTTAGATTTGAACCAGGACTCTATACTAATAATTCTGATGTTATTTTCTATGATAGAGCCAAATTTTCTCAGAACTCAGATACTATAAGGTCAATAAAATCAACATATGTTCATTTGCCTATATTATTAAAATATAGCGCTAAGAGATATAATAACCTCAGGCCATATATTTTGGGTGGATTATCAACATCTTTTAATCTGTCAAGTAATCAAAATAATCCTGAAGACAATAGTAACGGAACCTTTAGATTAAAAACCAATACATTTTATTATGAGTTGGGTATAGGAATTGATTTTTATTTACAATACTTTAAGTTTTCACCGTCAATAAGGGGGGTTTTTTCACTTAAAGACGAATTAGTTCAAGATACTGAACTGGACAGCCCATGGACAGGAAACATACAAAAAATGTCCGCCAGAGGAATTTTCCTAAATCTATCTTTTCATTAAAATTTTATTGATAATTGTGATAAAATGATACCAACGGAATTAGAAAGATTTAAACTTTCTGGGTAATTTTTTGAATTATTTCTTGGAATAGTAATTTTTTGTTTTAACTCGTTTTCTACCTTAGAAGAAATACCATTAGCTTCGTTTCCAAAGACTAAAATACCTTTATCAAAACTAATTTTAGTTTCAAAAATTGATTCTCCATTTAAAAAAGTTCCTATTTTATTGAAAGATTTTGAAGATAAATATTTTTTTAAGTCTAAATAGGTAATATTAACTCTAGAAAGAGAGCCCATTGCTGACTGAACTACTTTTGGATTAAAACAATCCACAGAACCATTTGAGCATATTATGTCTGTAATATTATACCAATCACAGGTTCTTATAATAGTTCCAAGGTTTCCTGGATCATTTATACCATCTAATCCTAAAAGCAATTTTGATTCATCAATTATTTTTTTTTCTGGAATCCTAAAAATGGCCAAATGATCATCTGGATTAGTCAAAAAACTAATTCTTTTTAAATCTGACTCAGTAATTTGTGTTGATTTTGATTCTAAATTAAAATATTGTTGATCAATCGAAAATAATTTAAATAAAGAGAAATTAGATTGAATGAATTCGCTAATGGATTTCTTTCCCTCAACCACAAATAATTTATTTGTTAATCTATGCTTTTTCAACCTTAAGCTTTTAATCAATTTTATATCCCTTTTGCTAAGCATTATTATTGATGTATTTTTGAGTAATTATTAATTAAGTGAAAAATCTTTATACAAAAATAGTATTATTTACAATTCTAGGTATTTCTCTTTTAAGTTGTAGTGTTACAAAAAACTTAGAATCAAATAGCTTAATATTAAGATCAAATAAAATATTAGTAAACAAAAGTGAAATATCAGCTGATTCACTATTACCACTTATAGTTCAAAAAAAAAATAATTATTTCATAGGGTTTCCTGTTGGAGCAAAACTTTATGAAAGCTCAAAAAAAAATAGTGATTCTCTTTTCGACAATTGGATAAAAAGGAAAAAAAATAAAGAAAAAAAATTAAATTCAATTTTTTCTAAAAAGCAAGTAGCTCAATTAAAAAAATATGTAAAAGACTATAATAACTGGAAAAATAAAAATGGTGAGAAACTTGAAATTATAGATACTGTAAAGACATCCATTTCAATTGAAAATTTAAAATCTTTCTACAGAAACAATGGATACTTTAATTCAAAAGTTGATAGTAAGATAAAAATTGACCAAAAAAATAATACATATGCCAAGGTCATTTATAATGTAGATCTTGGTAACCAGTACCTTTTAGACTCTGTAAAAACCCAAATTAAATCTAAAACTTTAGATTCAATTTATCTAAACTCAAAAGAAAATTCTTTTTTAAAAATTGGTAATAGTTTTAATACAAAAGATTTTGAAAATGAAAGGAATAGAATTGAAAAATTATTTAAAAACTCTGGAATTTATGATTTTCAAATTAATTCCATTTCATTTAGAGTGAGTGTGGATACAACGTCTGTTAACAATAATATTCCCGTTGAAATTTTAATTGACAATAAAAAAAATGGAGCATATGAAATTCATAAAATAGAAAAAATTAATGTTAACATTCAAAATGATGAGCTTAATTCTAAGCTAAAACTAGTTGAAAATTTTCAGGGTATTAATTTTTATTCTAAAGATATTTTAAATTATAAGACTAAAATATTATCTGAATTAATATCGATTAAAAAAAATAATTTTTACAACGAACAATCAAGAAATAAAACAATAGATCAACTTAACAATTTTGATAATTTTCAATACCCTTCCATTAGCTTTAATTATTTAAAAAATTCTACTAATAAACTTGAAGCTAATATCTCTTTAGTTCCACAAAAAAAATATTCATTGAGTTTTGGACTGGACTTAAAACATTCAAATATTGAAGATATTGGAGTTGCATTTGAGACCTCAATTACAAATAGAAATATATTTAAAGGAGGGGAAAAGTTAGAATTAACAACCCGAGGCACTATTGGTAAATCAGCGAATACTACAATTTCAGAGTATGGATTTGATTTAAGATTAAGATTTCCTCGATTTTTTTCTCCACCAAAATTTAAAAACCTTATAGGTTTGGAAAACAAACCATCAACCTATATTAACATTGGTATTTCAAACCAAAATAACATAGGACTTGACAGACAAAATTTTAGACTTAATTTAAATTATGATTGGATGGATTTTAAAGAAAATAGAAAAAGTTTTAGTCTTGTTAATATTGAATTGGTTAATAATAAAAACAGTTATAACTATTTTAATATTTATTCAAATTCTTTCAAGACCATAAATCAGATTGCTTTAAACAACAATGCATCCATTAATTATTTTGATTCTAATAATAAACTAATAATACCTTCTGGAATTGATTCTTTCATTGATGAAATTATTTTAACCCCAAGTCTTGTTAACGAAGAAGATTTTAATACTTTAAGTTATATAAATGATCGTCGAAATAGATTGACTGCAAACAATTTAATTATAGGATCTAGTTATTCTTATATAAATAACTCCAAAAAAAATATTTTTGATAAAGATTTTTCTGAATTTAAATTTAAAATAGAATTAGCTGGAAATTTAACAGATATTTTAGCAAACGGATTTGATGTTTCTCAAAATAAATTTGGTAAAAATAAGATTTTGGGGTTAGCATATTCTCAATTTATAAAAACTGAGATTGGTTATATCAAGCATTGGACATTGGGAGTAAATTCTAAATTGGCTTTTAGGTCCTTTTTTGGAATTGCAGCACCTTTCGGAAATTCAAACAGTATTCCTTTTTCCAAATCTTTTTTTGCTGGAGGTTCCAATGACAATAGAGCTTGGGAAGTTTATAGACTTGGTCCTGGGAGTAGTGGTGCTCTAAGTGAGTTCAACGAAGCAAATATGAAAATTGCATTTAATCTTGAATATAGGTTTAAAATAATTGGTAAACTAGATGGGGCAATATTTACTGATATAGGAAATATTTGGAATGTCTTTGATGATACAAAAGATTCTAAAAGAACCTTTGATGGTTTTAAAGATTTAAATGAGTTAGCTATTGGAAGTGGATTTGGAATGAGATACAATTTAGGATACTTTATTTTAAGACTTGATGCTGGATTTAAAACTTACAATCCTGTTCTTGAAAATAAAGACCGATGGTTTACTGATTTTAATCTGAAAAAGGCAGTGTTTAATATTGGATTAAATTATCCTTTTTAGGATCAATTATTCTTACTAATTTAGCGCCCTAACTAAAAAATTAAAATGAATCACAATATAAAAGGAGGTGTAGCAACAGGTGATGAAGTTCAAGAAATTTTTAAGCTAGCAAAGGCTAAGAAGTTTGCATTACCTGCAGTTAATGTGATAGGATCAAATTCAATAAATGGTGTTTTAGAAACCGCTGCTAAATTAAATGCTCCAGTTATTATTCAGTTTTCAAATGGTGGGGCGGTTTTTAATGCTGGAAAAGGATTAGACAACGATAATCAGAGGGCTGCAATCAGAGGAGCGATTGCAGGTGCTAAGCACGTACATGAACTATCAAAAGCTTACGATGTTCCTGTAATTTTACATACAGATCATGCTGCAAAAAAACTCTTACCATGGATTGACGGTTTATTAACCGCCAGCGAGGAACACTACAAAGAAACTGGAAAGTCTTTATTTAGCTCACACATGATAGATCTTTCTGAAGAACCAATCAAGGAAAATATTTCTATTTGCAAAGAATATCTTTCAAGAATGAGCAAAATTGGTATGACTTTAGAAATTGAACTTGGAATTACTGGAGGAGAAGAGGATGGAGTAGACAATACTGATGTTGACGATTCTAAATTATATACCCAACCTGAAGAAGTTGCTTATGCCTACGAAGAACTTTCTAAAATCAGTGATAAATTTACTATTGCTGCTGCATTTGGAAATGTACACGGTGTTTATAAACCTGGAAATGTAAAATTAACACCTAAAATCCTAAAAAATTCTCAAGATTATGTATCAGAAAAATATAATGTAGGACACAATACCATCAATTTTGTTTTTCATGGTGGATCAGGTTCAACAATTGAAGAAATTAGAGAAGCAATTGATTACGGAGCCATAAAAATGAATATTGATACAGATATGCAATTTGCATTTATGACTGGTATTCGAGATTATTTTAATACTAATAGCGAATACTTAAAATCACAAATTGGTAATCCTGATGGAAGTGATATTCCAAACAAAAAATATTATGACCCTAGAGTTTGGTTAAGAAAAGCTGAGGAAAGTTTTATTAATAGATTAACTCAAGCTTTTGAAGATCTAAATAATATAAATACATTGAACTAATTTTGGTTTATTATATTTGATAAAACATCTCTTTTATGGCTTGGTTTAAAAGAAAAACAAAAGGAATACAAACTTCAACTAAGGAGAAAAAAGACACACCAGAGGGGCTGTGGCATAAGACACCTACTGGTAAAATTATTGACACAGAAGAATTAGAGAAAAATTTTTATGTCTCGCCTGAAGATGGTTTCCATTTAAGAATCGGAAGTGAGGAGTATTTTAAAATTTTATTTGATAATGATTTCAAAGAAATAGATAAAAATATTAAGTCCAAAGATCCTTTAAAATTTTCTGATAATAAATCTTATAAACAAAGATCAAAAGATGCTAGAAAAAAATCAGGATTGAAAGATGCTATAAGAGTTGCATATGGTAAGTCACATGGAGAAAATGTTGTTATTGCTTGTATGGATTTTAAATATATAGGAGGCTCAATGGGTTCAGTCGTGGGAGAAAAGATTAGTAGAGCGATTGATTTTGCCATCAAGAAAAAAACTCCCCTAATTATAATATCAAAATCAGGTGGCGCTAGAATGATGGAGGGTGCTATTTCATTAATGCAAATGGCTAAAACATCTGCTAAGCTTGCCCAACTTTCAATTAAAAAACTTCCTTATGTTTCTCTGTGTACTGATCCGACAACAGGAGGAACCACTGCTTCATTTGCAATGTTAGGAGATATTAATATTTCTGAACCTGGAGCCTTGATAGGTTTTGCAGGACCGAGAGTTGTAAAAGATACAACTGGAAAAGATCTTCCTGAAGGATTTCAAACTTCAGAATTTTTACTTGAACATGGATTTTTAGATTTCATAACTTCACGAATCGAATTAAAGAAGAAAATTAACTTATATTTTGATTTAGTACTTAATAGACCATTAAGATCAGTTTAAACTACTTTTTTATAAAATTAATATTATATTTGCCGCGCTATAATAGCTACATAAGAATCATTTTAATAATATTGGCATGTATTTAACAAAAGAAAACAAAAAAGAAATCTTCAAGGAGCACGGTAAGTCGGAAAGTGATACTGGCTCAGCTGAAGGTCAAATCGCATTATTTACAAAACGTATCAATCACTTAACAGAGCATCTAAAAAATAACAGAAAAGATTTCAATACTGAAAGATCACTTGTTATGATGGTTGGTAAAAGAAAAAGTTTATTGAGTTATCTTAAAAATAAAGATATCAAAAGATATCGTGAGATTATCAAAAAACTTAACCTACGTAAATAAGTTCTTTACATAGTTTTTCATTGGTATTCTACTTAAGACACAACACAACTTAATTTAATTAATGAAAAATATGAAAATCAAAACTTATAATGAAACCATTGACCTTGGTGATGGTAGACAAATTACTTTAGAAACAGGAAAGTTAGCTAAACAAGCTCATGGATCAGTTGTTGTTCAAATGGGTAAAGCTATGTTACTTTGTACAGTAGTTTCTAACTATGAAGCTGGAAATGTAGATTTCCTGCCTTTGACAGTAGATTACAGAGAAAAATTTGCTGCAGCTGGTAGATATCCTGGTGGGTTCTTCAAAAGAGAAGCTCGACCTAGTGATGGTGAAGTTTTAACTATGAGATTAGTGGATAGAGTATTACGTCCATTATTTCCAAAAGATTATCACTCTGAGGTTCAAGTCATGATACAGCTAATGTCACATGACGAAGATGTTATGCCTGATGCCTTAGCAGGACTTGCAGCATCTGCAGCTATACAATTAAGTGATTTTCCTTTCGAATGTCCCATCTCAGAAGCAAGAGTTGCTAGAATTGATGGTAAATTTATTATTAATCCAAGCAGAGCTCAATTAGAAAAATCTGACATTGATATGATGGTAGGTGCTTCTTATGATTCAGTTATGATGGTCGAAGGTGAAATGGACGAATGTAGCGAAGAAGAAATGGCTGATGCTATTAAATTTGCTCATGAATCAATTAAGGTACAGATTGAAGCTCAAGTTAGACTTGCAGAAGCAGTTGGAAAAAAAGAAGTTAGAGAATATGAAACAAGTGCTGAAAATGAAGAACTTGCCAAAAAAATACACGATGCTACTTATGATAAATCTTATAAAATTGCAAAAAAAGGAACATCTAAATCAGAAAGAAGTTTAGCTTTTTCTAACCTAAAAGATGAAGTTAAAGCACTGTTTTCTGAAGAAGAAATTGAAGAATATGGAAAACTAATTGGCAAATACTTTAACAAATCACAAAAGGAAGCCATTAGAGAATTAACTTTAAATGAAGGATTAAGATTAGATGGAAGAAAAACAACAGACATCAGACCAATTTGGTGTGAAGTTGATTATTTACCCTCAACTCATGGATCATCTATTTTTACGAGAGGTGAAACTCAAGCACTAGCTACAGTTACATTAGGAACTTCCAGAGAAGCTAATAAAATCGATATGCCATCATATGAAGGTGAAGAAACATTTTACCTTCACTATAATTTTCCTCCGTTCTGTACTGGTGAAGCCAGGCCTTTGAGAGGAACTTCAAGAAGAGAGGTTGGTCATGGAAATTTAGCACAAAGAGGACTTAAAGGAATGATACCTGACGATTGCCCTTACACAGTAAGAGTTGTTAGTGAGGTTTTGGAATCTAATGGATCTTCTTCGATGGCAACAGTTTGTTCTGGAACTATGGCTTTAATGGATGCTGGTGTGCAAATTACAAGACCTGTTTCTGGAATTGCAATGGGACTTATTTCAGATGGTGAGCGTTACGCAGTATTGAGTGATATATTAGGTGATGAAGATCATTTAGGTGATATGGACTTTAAGGTAACTGGAACATCTGAAGGAATAACAGCTTGTCAAATGGATATTAAAATCAAAGGACTATCCTATGAAATCTTAGTAAAAGCTTTAAAGCAAGCTAGAGATGGAAGATTACATATTTTAGAAAAAATTACAGATACAATTGAAAAGCCTAACCCAGAAGTTAAGGCTCATTCTCCAAAAATGGTTACTAGTCGAATTCCTAATGAGTTTATTGGTCCTTTCATTGGTCCAGGTGGTAAAGTAATTCAAGAATTACAAAAAACTACTGGTTGTACAATCGTAATTAACGAAGATCCCGAAACAGAAGAAGGAATTGTAGAAATTCTTGGAACAGACCAGGAAGGTATTGATTCTGTTCTGTCTAAAATTGAATCTCTTCTTTTCAAGCCAGAAAAAGGTAACAATTATAAAGTAAAAGTTATTAAAATGTTAGATTTTGGAGCTGTTGTTGAATATTTAGATGCCCCAGGAAATGAGGTTTTATTACACGTGAGTGAGATTGCTTGGGAAAGAACCAATAATGCAAGTGATGTTCTTAAATTAGGTGATGAATTAGAGGTGAAATACTTTGGTGTAGATCCAAGAACTAGAAAAGAAAAAGTTTCAAGAAAAGCATTATTGGAAAAACCTGAAGGATTTGTTGAAAGACCTCCAAGACCTCAAAATAGAGATAATAGAGGAAGAGATAACAGAGGAATGAATAATAGAAACAAAAAATAGCTTCTATTTATTGTAACCTTTCTGCTATTTCTAACGTATAATAAGTTTAATACAAATTAAATGAGACAACTTAAGATTACTAAACAGGTAACTAACAGAGAAACAGCTTCTCTTGATAAATATTTGCAAGAAATTGGTAAAGTCGATTTAATTACCGCTGAAGAGGAAGTTGAATTAGCTCAAAAAATTAGAGCTGGAGATGAAAATGCACTGGACAAATTAACTAAAGCTAATCTAAGATTTGTTGTTTCTGTTGCTAAGCAATATCAAAATCAAGGACTTACATTACCTGATTTGATTAACGAAGGTAATTTAGGCTTAATAAAAGCTGCTCGAAGATTTGATGAAACTAGGGGGTTTAAGTTTATTTCTTATGCAGTTTGGTGGATTAGGCAATCTATTTTGCAAGCACTTGCTGAACAGTCAAGGATAGTTAGGCTTCCATTAAATAAAATTGGCTCAATCAATAAAATAAATAAAATGTATGCCTTCTTGGAACAAGCTAACGAGAGAGTTCCATCTGCAGAAGAAATTGCTAAAGAGTTAGACATGACAGTCTCCGATGTTAAAGAATCTATGAAAAATTCTGGAAGACATGTCTCTATGGATGCTCCATTGGTTGAGGGTGAAGATTCTAATTTATATGATGTTTTAAGAAGTGGTGAATCTCCTAATCCAGATAGAAATCTTTTACATGAATCATTGAGAACAGAGATTGAAAGAGCATTAGAAACTTTAACTCCTAGAGAGGCAGATGTAGTTAGATTATACTTTGGTTTAGGTGAAAAACATGCCATGACTCTTGAAGAAATTGGTGAAACTTTTGATTTAACCAGAGAAAGAGTTAGACAAATCAAGGAGAAAGCTATTAGAAGACTTAAACACACATCTAGAAGCAGAATACTTAAAACTTATTTAGGTTAAATGAATTTAATTGCTCCATCTATGCTTGCTTGCGATTTTGGAAATCTGAAAAGTGAGATTGAAATGGTTAATAAGAGTGATGCTGACTGGTTTCATATTGACGTCATGGATGGTGTTTTTGTTCCAAATATCTCATTTGGCACTCCAATAATGAAAGTATTAAAAGAGAATGCAAAAAAAACATTAGACGTCCATTTAATGATAGTAAACCCTGATAAATATTTAGAAAATTTTGCTGAACTGGGTGCAGATATTCTTACTGTACATTTTGAGGCTTGTACTCACCTTCATAGAACTGTTCAAAGAATAAAAAATTTAAATATGAAAGCTGGAGTTGCTATTAATCCACACACACCCGTTTCATTATTAAAATCAATTATAAGTGAATTAGATTTAGTTTGCGTAATGAGTGTTAACCCCGGTTTTGGAGGCCAGTCTTTTATTGAAAATACTTACGATAAAGTTCAAGAACTTAAGTCAATGATTAATGATAGTGGTTCAAATGCAATAATAGAGATTGATGGTGGTGTTAATTCAAATAATGCAAAAAAATTAATTGACTGTGGCGCTACTGCCCTAGTAGCTGGAAGCTTTGTATTTAAATCGAGTAATCCAACCCAAACTATCTCTGAATTATCTTCCATTATTAACTAAATAAGGATATTTTTATTTAAATTAACACATAGCAATATGTATCATAATTCTATCAATGTCATAGGAATCATGAGTGGAACATCATTAGATGGTCTTGACTTGTGTTTAGTTAAATTTAATGATGATGACTATTCCAAATTTCAAATTATTAAAGGATTAACCTACCCATACTCTAAAAAATGGATTAATAAACTTACAAATTCAATAAATTTATCTAATGAAAATCTGGATCTCTTAGATAGAGAATATGGAAAATTAATAAGTGATCTTATAAATAAATTTATTAATGAATGTGGTAATCCAAAAATTAATTTAGTGTCTTCACATGGTCATACGGTTTTTCACGATCCAAAAAATGGAATTACTAAACAAATTGGTAATGGTAAAATAATTTTTGATAATATTAATACAAATCTTGTTTATGACTTTAGAGCTCAAGATGTAAAACTTGGTGGTCAAGGAGCTCCATTAGTTCCAATTGGTGATTTAAATTTATTTAAAAATTATAAATATTGCTTAAATCTCGGAGGATTTAGTAATATATCTATAAAAGAAAATGATACAATTATTGCTTTTGATATTTCTCCAGTGAATACAGTTCTAAATCATTATTCAAAAAAACTAGGTTTTGAATATGATAAAAACGGAACTCTTTCAAAGAAAGGAATTGTTGATATTGGTTTGTTGAAAAAATTAAACAGAATGAAATATTATGAACTACAAGGACCCAAATCATTAGGTATAGAATTCGTAATTCAAGAGGTTTTTCCACTAATTGATTCAACTCTTGTAAATAATTATAATATTTTAAGAACTTATATTGAACACATTGCAACTCAATTAAAAAAAGCAATTAATGAAAATAATGAAGATAAAATTCTAATAACTGGAGGTGGTGCCTACAACAAAACTCTGATCAAAGTATTAAAAAATAAACTGAGATGTAATTTGGTTATTCCAGAAAAAGAAATTATTGAAAACAAAGAGGCTCTAATATTTGCTTATTTAGGACTGCTCAGAGCAAATAATAAAATAAATTGCCTAAAAAGCGTTACTGGGGCTTCAAAAAATCACTCCTCAGGACAAATTTTTAGAAAATTATAAATTTTGAATTTTTATATTTTTCCATTTTACTTTAATTCCTCCTCCATCGTGAATTTGTAGAGCTATTCTACCATTGGCTTCTCCAATTTTTTTATCTGTGTAAGAAATCATCTTATTACCATTCAACCAGGTTGTTACGGTCTGATCTTCAACTTTAACAGTTAACTTATTCCAGTCTCCCATAATTAGCGAGGAATCTTTTCCTGCACTTGGTTTGATTAACCATCCTCTTCCATAAGACTCATATATTCCACCTGTAAAGGAACCTGGTGGTGCAACTTCTACTTGCCAACCACTAACTTTTGTTCCATCAACTGTTGATCTAAAGAAAACTCCACTATTACCATTTGCTTCTTGCATGAATTCTAAATTCAAAACGAAATTTTTATAATAATCTTCGGTACCTAAATATCCGTATTGAGCATCAGGACCACTTTCACAAACTAAAAGTCCTTCCTCAACATACCACTTCTCCGTTCCATAAATAATCCAGCCACTTAAATCTTTTCCATTAAATAAATTAATGGTATTTGCTTGATTAACTATCGGTTCATTATTACTTGAATTATCATTATTAGTTGTATAATGATTATGAGTCTCAGGCGAAAATAAGGAAAGTGATGCACAAGAATGATTTAAAATCATTACTAATGAAACTAATAGGTAATTTATATTCTTCATATTAATGTTGATTAAAATTGTAAATTTATATAGTTACAAAGATAATTAAATGATAACAATAAGATTAAAAACATTATTTTTTTTGAGTGTTATTATTTTAATTAACAGTACAAGCTTATTTAGTCAGTTCGATACTGGAATAATCTCAACCCTTGAAGCTGCCTATCCAGACAAGAATAACATAAAATTAAAAAAAACTTTTTCTTACCATATTCCACAGAACTCTGACTTCGAAGCGTTGATTTTAATTAAATCAAAAACCAATAAAAAATTTATCTTCAATTCAGTATCAAAAACATTAAAAAATATTAATTATTCAATAATAATACCTGTTCCAGTTGAAGAAAATACAGGTGTTGATAGTAGAACAGAACAATTTTTAGGACAAATTAATCCTGATGTAATTAGAAGAGCTCCCTTTAAGGTTTTTGAAATTATTCAACCTTTAACTAAAAATGAAATTGAAACTGTTAGTAACTTTTCTTTATTGAGAATATCTGTAAAATCTACTGATTTTAAAAGCACGGGAAATTTTAAATTAAATTTAGTTTTAAATGATGGTTTTAAAACTGAACAATTAAAATTTAAGATTAAAGTTCATGATGCTTCAATTCCAAAGCTTGAAAAAAGTAAATTCTTTTATACAAATTGGTTCAATTTGAGTAAAATGGAGGAAATGCACAATTTGATTAGGTGGAATGAAGAGTGGTTTATAATGCTAGATAAATATGCTAAATTAATGGCAGAGGGACGTCAGAATTGTATCATAATTCCTCACGAGCTTATTAGTTTAAAAAGCAATAAAATTTCTTTGGATGAAGAGAAAATGATTTCATTTATAAATGTTTTTAGAAAATATGGATTTAAATATTTTGAATCACCTCACTTACTCAACAGAGGAGCAAATGATGATTGGGGAAGTCCAGAACTAAAAACTAAACTACGTAAGAAAGGTTACTATTCTGAGGAAGGAAAAAAGGAAATTGATACAATAATTAGAAAAATAAAATCTTTTACAAAAAAATATAATTTAGAAAATCAATGGCTTCAACATATTGCAGATGAACCTACAGACATTAACGCTCAATGTTATAAAGATGTCTCAAAACAAATTAAATTGATATATCCTGAGGTTATTATAATGGAGGCTACCAATGCAAAAGAATCATTATCCGGTTCAATCGATTTATGGTGTCCACTAATAAACGATTTTCAAGAAAATCAAGATTTTTTTGAAGAAAGAGAAAAAAAAGGAGAAAAAATTTTAATATACACATGTTTAGTTCCAGGTGGAAAATGGTTAAACAGAACATTGGATATGGAAAGAATTAGACAAGTCTATTTTGGATGGGCAGGTTCAAAATACAACACCTTTGGATACTTGCATTGGGGATTAAATCAGTATAAGGCTAACCCTTTCAAACAAAGTGTTGTAAAACACCCATCTCCTCAAGCATCCAGTAATAATTTTCTGCCAGCTGGGGATACTCATGTAATTTATCCTGGAACTGATGGACCACTTTCATCTCTTCGTTTTGAAGCACACCGACAAGGAATAGAAGATTACGAATTATTGGAAAAATTAAAGTTAAAAAATCCAAATAAGCATGCAAGATTAATTAAAAAATTATTTTTAAACTATACTAATTATTCTTTATCAATTAGAAAATATGAGAGAATTAGAAAAAAATTACTTAAATCAATTTAATATTATGAAAAAAACAATAACAACTATATTATTGATATTGCTTGTATTTAATATAAATGCACAAAAAAGAAAGGAATTTTTTAAAAGCCCTAAAGGAAAGTTCTTAATTTCCTCAGATTTACACATACATTCTGTATTTTCAGATGGTGAAGTTTGGCCTAGTATAAGAATCAAAGAAGCTAGAAAGGATGGTCTTGATTTAATCTCCCTTACTGAACATTTAGAATATTTGTCTTATAAAAATGATATGAACATAACTGACAGAAATAGATCATTTGAAATTTCAAATTCAATGCTTAAAGAGGAAGAAGCATTAATGGTAATAAATGGTTCGGAAATCACAAAACCAATGCCCCCAGGGCATTTTAATGCTGTTTTTATTAAGGATGCTAACCTACTTATTAATCCCGATGGTGAGAAAGCTATAATTGAAGCTAACAAACAAGGAGCATTTGTATTTTGGAATCATCCTAATTGGGTAGAAAATAGAGATGATGCAATTGCAAGATTTGACGATCTTCATAAAAAACTTTTAAGAAAAAAATTATTTCATGGGATTGAGGTAGTTAACGAGCACACCTACTCAGAGGAGGCATTAGCACTAGCACTTGACAATGATCTTACGATAATGGGTACCAGCGATATTCACGGATTAATTAATTGGACTTTTGAAAAAGAAAAAAATTATCATAGACCAGTTACATTTATTATCTCAGATAACATTACAAAAAAAAGTATTAGAGACGCATTATTTGCTCAAAAAACTTTTGTTTGGCATAGAAATATGCTAATCGGAAAAGAAGAAAATATTCTTCCTGTTATGAACGAAAATATAACTATAACATCTAATGGCTATTATAAAAAAATAGTAACAATCAAAATTTCAAATAGCGGTATTGTTCCTTTAAAATTGAAATATACTGGAGATTATACATTTCATAGTAATGGATCATTATTAGAAGTTCCTGCAAAAGGAGAAATACTTGTAACTGTTAAAACAAGAGAGATCTTAGAAGAAATTGAAATGTCATTTGAAGTTTTAAATATTATTACTGCTCCAAAACAAAATTTAAAAATTATTAAAATAGTTAAACTTTAATTATTGTAAGTTAATATTTAAAATAGAGTTTTTAGAAAATTCTATTGAACCTTCATCAAATTTTGGTTTTCTAAATCGGATCTGTTTTTTTGATGAGAAACCATATTGTTCGATAGGCATGCCAATAAAGTTTTTGTCTAGAATATTATTTAAGTTTTTGTCCAATAAAATTGAAATAAGGTAAACTCCTTTAGGAAGATTAATTGTTGTGGAAAATTTATCTTTTTCCACCCATTCTTTAAAGCCATAATCAAAACCAACCCTTTGACCTGAACTATTTGTCGTGTTATTATCCCAAGAGTTTGAATTAGACCAAACAGCAATCACTAAATTCCCACTTGACTCAATGTTGGAAATATTTAATTTCAACTCAAATAATTCTGGATTATTTTGTGAAATTAATTCCGTAGTTAAACATAAAGTAAGTATCAATAAAAATTTATTCATAACATATTTAAGTGACCCAGGGAGGATTCGAACCCCCAACCGTCAGAGCCGAAATCTGATATTCTATCCAGTTGAACTACTGGGCCAAAATTTAAGACAATTTAGAGCGAACTATATTTGAAATAGTTTTTCCATCAGCTTTTCCAGAAAGTTGATTAGACGCTATACCCATTACTTTACCCATATCCTTCATGCCTTCGGCGCCAGTTTCATTAATAATTTTAATGATTATTTTTTCAAGCTCATTAGCATCAATTTGTTTAGGTAAAAACCTCTCAATTATTTTAGCTTGACACAATTCAATATTTTCTAGTTCAGGTCTTTTTTGGTTTGCATATATATCAGCGCTTTCCTTTCTTTGCTTTACTAGTTTCTGAAGGATTTTTATCTCCTCAACTTCACCAATTTCACCATTAAAATTTTTTTGAGTTTTTGCCAATAATAATGCTGATTTGATTGCCCTTAATGACTCTAATTGATCATTATCCTTGTTTTTCATTGCATGAATAATTGATTCCGAAATTTTATCTATTAATCCCATATTATATTATTTAAAAATTAGTCAATATTGTCATGTAAAAAAGATTTATCAATTTGTAGATTAATTTCCCTATTAGAATCTTTAACAAAAGAGTTACTTGAAGCTTTAATTTTCTCAACATTGTCGAAATTAATTCCAGTTCTTTTAAAAGCAGGTTCATTTTCCATATTTCTCAAATTTTTTGCTTTATTAAAATTATAATTGTATTCTTTTAATTTAATTTTTCTTTCCTCAGTTCTTCTTGAAAGTCCATCAGCAATTGAGCTATTTAATGGATTTAAAATAATTTCCTTTTCATCATTTACGTTTATAGTAGCCTTATCATTAGATTTTGGAACATAATCATCAAAACTTGATTTATTAGCCTTGGTTGCGGTAACTTCGGTAACAGGTATAATATGAATTGGATTATTAACTTCAATTTCATTTATATCCTCAATTAGTTCATGAATAATTTTATTAGAATCAATATTTTGCTTTTTTAAAGGCATATCAAAATCAAACGAAACTTGATCTTCAAGCTTAATTTCTTCTGGTGAAATAACTTCCACATCTTTTAAATTAATTTCAAATTCTTTTGTTTTTAAATCATCCTCATTGATATCCAAAGTCACTTTATAATCCTGATTAGAGTTGTTAAGATTATTTGTTGAATTTATTTTGTCTAATTCCGAATCAGTATTTTTAAAATTAATTGAATCTGATTCAAAGTCAATTTGTAATAATTCATCGTTAGAATTATTTATTGATCCCAAATTTTGGGCAAAACCGCCATTTTCGTCAAGATTATGAATTATTTTTTTTGGATCAGAATTAATTATTTCTTCCTGTTGATTTGGATCAAAACCGGTTGCTATTACTGTAACTGAAATAGAGTTCTCTAAACTTAAATCCTCACCAACTCCCATTATTATATTAGCACCATAACCTGCTTTTTCCTGTATATAATCATTAATTAATCCTATTTCATCAATAGTAATTTCTTCTTTTCCAGAAACAATTAAAAGCAATACATTTTTAGCTCCATTTATTCTATTATCATTCAATAGTGGAGAATCTAAAGCAGAAGATATTGCCTCAATTGACCTTTTAGAACCTGATGCTGTTGAGGATCCCATAATTGCATTTCCGCTATTTGATAAAACAGTTTTAGCATCTTTTAAATCAATATTTTGAGTATAGTGGTGAGTAATGACCTCAGCAATACCTTTAGAGGCAGTCGCAAGAACTTCATCCGCCTTGGCAAACCCCTCCTTGAAACCTAGATTACCATAAATATCTCTTAGTTTATTATTATTAATTACGATTAAAGCATCTACTTCGTTTTTTAATTTATCAATACCTTTTTTAGCTTGCTCTTCTCTAACTTTACCTTCAAATTGAAATGGCATAGTGACTATTCCTACAGTTAAAATATCCATTTCTTTTGCAAGTTTAGAAATCACTGGAGCAGCTCCCGTACCAGTTCCACCACCCATTCCAGCTGTTATAAAAACCATTTTCGTATTGGTTTCTAACATTTTTTTTAAATCATCGAAACTTTCTACTGCCGCTTTTTCACCAATTTCAGGATTAGCCCCTGCACCTAATCCTTCAGTTAATGAAATACCTAATTGAATTTTATTTTCTACTTTACTGTTTTCTAAAGCTTGAGAATCTGTATTACATACTACAAAATCAACTCCTTTGATTCCCTTTGAATGCATATAATTTATAGCATTACTTCCTCCACCTCCAACTCCAATTACTTTAATTACGTTACTCTTATTTTTTGGTAAATCAAATGGTAAATTATTTATTTCTGGATTTAGTTGCATAATTTTAATTTATTCGGCGTTATCTAAAAAGTTTTTTATTTTGTCTGTAAACTGATCGAGAATTGAAATTCTTTCTTTTATATTATTTTTTTCATCATTAGGTTCAGAACTGTTTTCTTCGAACGATTCTTCATTGTTTATTCTGTTTTTTCTAATTTTTGTTGAGTTCATAACAAGACCAACTGCGGTTGCATACATTGGGCTAGAAATATCAATTGAATTATTGCCTGCTAAATGTTCACTTGGATGACCTAATCTAGTATCCATTCCAGTAATATATTCAACCAATTGTTTAAGATGTTTTAACTGACTTCCACCACCTGTTAGTACAATTCCTGCGATTAATTTCTTTTTTTGCTCCTCATGTCCATAATTTTTGATTTCAATATAAACCTGTTCAATTATTTCTACAACTCTAGCATGAATGATTTTTGATAAATTTTTTAAGGTAATTTCTTTTGGATCTCTTCCTCTTAATCCTGGAATTGATACAATTTCATTTTCTCTATTTTCTCCCGGCCATGCAGATCCAAATTTAATTTTTAGTAATTCAGCTTGTTTTTCAATTATTGAGCAACCTTCTTTAATATCATCAGTAATCACATTTCCACCAAATGGAATTACAGATGTATGCCTAATAATTCCATCTTTAAAAATGGCTAAGTCTGTAGTACCTCCCCCAATATCAATTAATGCAACTCCAGCTTCTTTTTCCTCTTGACTCAATACTGCATCAGAAGAAGCTATTGGTTCAAGTGTTATCCCCTCAAAGTCAATTCCTGCACTTTTAATACATCTAGCTATATTTTTAATGGATGATACTTGTCCAACAACTACGTGAAAATTAGCTTCAAGTCTTCCTCCAAACATTCCAATAGGTTCTTTTATTTCAGCTTGACCATCAACTTTATAATCCTGAGGAAGGACATGTATAATCTCCTCTCCAGGCAACATAACTAACTTATGAACTTGATTAATCAATTTATCCAAATCGTCATCATTAATAACTTTATCCGAATTAATTCTGGTTATATAGTCACTATGCTGTAAGCTTCTGATATGTTGACCAGCTATTCCAACAACCACCTTATCGATTTTTTCTGAGGAACTGAGTTCTGCTTCATTTACTGCAGCTTGAATTGACTGAATAGTTTGAGTTATATTATTTACAACTCCTCTGTGTACACCTAAACTCTTAGATTTACCAATACCAATAATTTTTAATTTACCATATTCATTTAATGAACCTATAAGAGCTACAATTTTTGTTGTCCCTATATCCAAACCAACAAATATATTTTTTTGTTCCATTTTACTTTCTTTGTATTATGACTTGATTTTTAAAATTTAAGTTGATAGAGCTTAAACTATCCAATAACCCAGAACTATAAACCTTTAAAAAAAACGATTCATAATTTTTAAATTTTGAATCATATTCTTTAAATCCGCTCATATTTATACGATATGAAAAATCGTTTAAGGTAAATATCAAATCTTCATTTTTAAAACTTAAACTGGATATATGATTATTTAAAAATTTATTTTTTTCGATGTAACCTCCAATTTCTCCTAAAATTTTTAAATCTACGGAGTCAACATTATTTAAAATCAGAGGAACCGATTTTGAAAATTTTGTAGATAAAGGCATTTTTTTTCCACGAGCATCTATATAAAACTTATCATTTAAAACTCTAAACACTGGGTTCTTTTCTATTATTTTTATACCTAATTTACCATCAACAGATATCGATACATCTACTGAATCAATATAATTATTTGATAATATGTGTTGTTCAATACCCTTCAAATTTAAATTACTTTTTAAAATTTTATTTGAAAAAATATTAGTTTGTTTTAACAATTTATTAACCGAATCTATAGAGGAGAATTTAAAATTAGATTCAATAAAATTAATATCTGAAGATTCAATAATACGTGACTCATTTTTTCTGAAGCCAAACAAAGTGAGTAATCCAACTAATATTAATAAAAATGATATTTTAATATTTTTAAAACTCATAATAATTCTATATGTTTTTTTATCGAATTAACTTCTTCTGAAATATCTCCTGCTCCCATAATTACCAATATATCTGAACTAGATTTGCTGAGATATTTTGGTAGATTTGATTTAGTAATCAAACATTTATTATTATTTTCTATCCTATTTAAAAGATTTTTTGAATTAATATTTTTTATTGGTTTTTCTCTGGCTGGATATATCTCTGTAAGAATAACCTCATCAAATAAAGATAAACTATCAGCAAATTCACTCATAAAATCTCTAGTTCTTGAATATAAATGAGGCTGAAACACTGCAGTAACTTTTTTCTCTGGATACAATTCTTTAATAGACTTACTAATTTCTTCAATTTCCTTAGGATGATGAGCATAGTCATCAATTATTATTTTAGGAGATTTTAGTACATAAGTAAATCTTCTTTTAACACCTAAGAAAGTAGATAAAGATTTAGACAACTTTAACTTATCTATTTTTAATTCAAGGCCAATAGCAAATGCAACAAGGGCATTTAATGCATTATGTCTTCCCTGCATATTAAATTTAATCTCAGAAATTAAACCATTATAATTAATATCAAAAAAAACTTCCTCATTTGATACATTATAATTAGTAATATGAAAATCAGAATTTTTATCAAATCCAAAAGTTGATCCTTTTATTGATATTTTTTCATTTACCAGTAAAACACCCTCATTCTTAACATTATTTGTAAAATCCGTAAATGAATCATGTAAAGACTGTTCATTAAAATAGACATCTAAATGATCTGGATCTATGGATGTGATACACGCGATATCAGGATATAATGTCAAAAAAGATCTATCAAATTCATCAGCTTCAACTAAAATAATTTCATCTCCGTTATGAATAAAGTTTGTATTATAATTTTCAGAGATCCCTCCGATAAAAGATGTAAAATTTATATTATTCTCTAGTAAAATGTGAGAAAGAATTGAAGCAGTAGTTGTTTTACCATGAGTTCCAGCAACAGCGATACAAAATTTATTTTTGGATATTATTCCTAAAAGTTCAGATCTTTTTAAAATTTTAAAACTACTCTGTTGAAAAAAAACAAATTGTTTATTTGATTTAGGAATAGCCGGTGTATAAACTACCAAAGTTTCTTCTTTATTTAAAAAATTATTTGGAATATTTGCCTTTGAATCTTCGTAATTGATGATAGATCCTTTCGAAGACAATTGGTTAGTAATTGATGATTTCACTTTATCATAACCACCAACTGATTTTTGTTTGTCTATAAAATAAAGAGCTAATGAAGACATGCCAATTCCTCCAATGCCTAAAAAATATATGTTCTTATATTTTTCAAGCATAATCTATAGATTTTAAAATTTGATTAACAATTATTTTGCTAGCATCAGGTTTTGCAAGATTTTTAATTGACTTTGACAATTTTTTAGAATAAGTATTATCAAAATGTATTTTTTCAAATATTTTAAAAAACTTGGTATTTAAATCTTTTTCGATTACCAGTTCTGCAGAGCTTAAACTTACAAGTGACATAGCATTTTTTGTCTGATGGTCTTCAGCTACATTTGGAGAGGGTATAAAAATTACAGGTTTACCAACAATACATAATTCAGAGATTATACTTGCACCTGATCTAGAAATTATATAATCTGAAGCCATATAAGCATAATTCATTTTTTCTATAAAGGGTTTAACAATTATAGATGATGAGTTAAACTTTTTATAATCATGATATTGATTCTTTCCACACTGCCAAATAATTTGTAGATCATAACTTTTAAATTGATTTAAATTTTCACTAATAAATTCATTAATTCTTGATGCCCCCAAACTGCCTCCTAATATTAGTACTGTTTTTTTGGATTGTTTCAAATTAAAAAAACTAGTTGACTCATCTTTTTTTAAATTAATATTTAATATTTCTTTTCTAACCGGGTTACCTGTGTAAATTAATTTATGATTTGGAAAATATTTTTCCATTTTGGGATAGGAGACACATATTTGTTTTACAGATCTTGATAGTATTTTATTTGTTAATCCTGGATATGAATTTTGTTCTTGAATTAAAGTTGGAACTCTTAATTTTGAAGCAATATATAATAATGGTCCACTTGCAAATCCCCCTGTTCCAATCACATAATGAGGTTTAAACTGTTTAATAATAAAATAAGATTTTATTAGACTGAAAATAATTTGAAATGGAACTAAAAGGTTTGAATAATTAAAACTTCTTTTAATACCAGAAATCCATAATCCTGTAACTGAATAACCATTTTCTGGAATTTTTTCCATTTCCATTCTGTTTTTAGCCCCAACAAATTCAATTTTTGAATTTTTAATTCTATCACTCAGTTCATTAGCAATAGAAATTGCTGGGAATATATGACCCCCTGTACCACCACCTGATATTAAAAATCTAACTTGTTTCACTTAAAATATTTAATGGGTTATCAGAACTCAATTCACTCTTGGATTTCCTATTTGTACTTACACTTAAAACAATGCCTAAAGCAAGAAAAGTCATCCAGATCGAAGTTCCACCTGTACTAATCAAAGGAAGTGGCTGACCAGTGACGGGGAAAAGCTGAACAGCTACTCCCATATTTATAAAAGCTTGAAAAATAATTGGTAAACCAGCACCAAGAGCTAATAGTTGACCAAAAATAGTATCAGATTTATATGAAACTATGATTATTCTAAATAGTAGAAGTAGATATAAAAGTAAAATAGAAATTGCTCCAATAGTTCCATATTCCTCTGTTATTATAGCATAAATAAAATCTGAGGTGCTTTGAGGAAGTATGTTTTTCATACTACTTTTACCTGCTCCTACTCCAAACACCATACCTGTTGCGATAGCAGACTTAGCTCTCAAAATCTGATAATTATTTTCAGAATTTTCAGAGGATGTGAAATTTTCAATTCTGCTAACCCATGTGTCAATTCTATTTGGCATTAAATCAGGATAATTTTTTACTGTTAAAAAAAAGAGAGAAAACAATATTATTCCTGAAAAACCTATTCCTAATAAATATTTAAAGGGATATCCTCCAATAAAAATTAATGTAATTATCATTAAAAAAATCATAGCTGCAGTAGAAAAATTTGATGGTAAAATCAAAAAAACAACAAGAATAATTGGAATCCATAATGGGAATATTGTTTTAGAAAAATTTATGTTTTTATTATAATTTTTTGATAAGTAAAACGAAACATAAACCATTAAAATTACGGTAGCCATAGACGAGGGTTGAAAAGACAACCCTATAATTGGTAATTTAATCCATCTGCTAGCATTAGCTCCATCAATAAGATTTCCTTGTAAAGAAGTAAATAATAATATGGCTATTATAAATGGTAAAAAAATCAGAGATAATCCCTTAAAATACTTATATGGAATTAAATGAATGCTATACATAATCACAATACCGACTAAAACAATTGCTACATGCTTTATTAAATTTGATAAAATAAATCCATTTCCAAAATTAGAACTGGCACTATACACAGGTAAAAAAGAAAATATTGCCAATAGTAGAACAATTGACCAAATTATCTTATCACCTTTTATTTTATCCAAAAACAATTTCATTATAGTTTTCTTACTGCGTTTTTAAATTGTGTTCCTCTATCTTCAAAATTTTTATACAAATCAAAACTTGAACATGCAGGGGATAATAAGACTGTATCCTTAGGATCAGCCATTCTGTAAGCATTTTTTACAGCGTCACTCATTTTAGTACATTCAATAATTTTTTCTACAAATGGACTAAATGATTGGATTATTTTACTGTTGTCAATACCAATACAAATAATGGCTTTTACTTTTTCTCTAACTAATGGCAATAGTTCTTCATAATTATTTCCCTTATCTACTCCACCAACTATCCATACGGTTGATGATTTTATCGAATCCAAAGCATAATAGACAGCATTTACATTAGTGGCTTTAGAATCATTAACATATTTAACTTTTTGAATTGTTAGAACATGTTCAAGTCTATGCTCAATTGATTTAAAATTCCCGAGAGATTCTCTTATATTGTTATCACTAATATTTAAAATTTTAGCTACGGTTGCAGCTGCCATACTATTTTGAATATTATGATTGCCTTGAAGAGATAGATTTTCTATTGGTATCATGAGATTATTATTATTTACATTAATATTAATTGTTTGATTTTTTATACAACCTTTATTTAAACTTTCGTTATCAGTTGTTGAAAATGAAATTTTTGTAGAATTAATTTTTCTAGTCTTTAATTCGGAATTAATTTTTTTGTCATCAGAATTAAAAACAAAATAATTCTCCTTTGAATGATTAGATACTATTTTAAACTTTGAATCAACATAATTTTCAAAATTATAGTCATACCTTTCTAAATGATCTGGAGATATATTTGTTAATACAGAAATAAATGAGTTAAAGTGATTTATATTATCCAGCTGAAAACTACTCAATTCTAGAACTATATAATCGAATTCATTTTCTGCTATTAGAAATGAAAAGCTATTTCCAATATTTCCAGCTAGGCCAACATTTAAACCTGATTTTTTAAGAATATGATAAATTAAGGAGCTTGTTGTGGTTTTACCGTTAGAACCTGTCACACTAATTATGATTGAACTTGTAAATCTAAAAGCAAATTCTATTTCTGAAACTATAGGTATATTTTTTGACTTAATTTTTAAAATTAATTCCGACTCTTCTGAAATTCCAGGACTCTTTATTATTTCATTTGCTTTATAAAACTTTTCAAGTGAATGACCTCCCTCTTCAAAATCAATTTCATTTTCTAAAAGGATATTTCTATACTTTTCTTCAATTTTTTTATAATCTGAGAGAAAAACTTCATATCCGTTTTTATTGGCCAAATAAGCAGCTCCTACTCCACTTTCACCCCCACCAATAATAACTATTCTATATTTCATTTATCTAATCTTAAGAGTTATTAATGACAGTATTGCCAATAGGATTCCTATTATCCAAAATCTTACAACTATTTTGCTTTCATGTAAGCCAGATTTTTGATAATGATGATGCAAAGGAGACATCAAAAATATTCGTTGTCCAAGTCCTTTTGTTTTTTTTGTGTATTTAAAAAATCCAACTTGAATTATGACTGACAGTGTTTCTATCATGAAAACCCCACATATCAATGGAAGTAATAATTCTTTTCTAACTATTATTGCTAAAACAGCTATAATCCCCCCTATTGTAAGACTTCCTGTATCTCCCATAAATATTTGAGCAGGAAATGTATTATACCATAAAAAGCCTATTAAACCTCCAATAAAAGCAGAAATAAAAATTACCACTTCACCTACTCGAGGTATATACATTATGTCTAAGTAATTAGAGAAAATTATGTTTCCTGACACCCAGGCAAAAACACCCAAGGTAATTGTAATAATTACTGATGATCCAGCTGCCAAGCCATCGATTCCATCTGTTAGATTAGCTCCGTTTGAAACAGAAGTAACTATTAAAATCACAAAAAATATAAACACAATAATATTTATTGATCTATTTTGTTCTCCATTTATTTTTGAAAAAAATGAATAATCAAATTCGTTATCTTTTAAAAATGGAACTGTTGTTTTAGTGGATTTATATTCAATATTTTCGACAACTATTTCAGAACCTTCTTGAGTGCTTAAATTTTGGTTTTTTAATGTCACATCAGGATGTAGATATAAAGTCAATCCAACAACTAATCCCAATACTATTTGACCAATAATTTTGAACTTACCTTTTAATCCCTTTTTATTTTTTTTAAAAATTTTGATATAGTCATCTAAAAAACCAATTAGTCCTAACCAAATTGTAGTGAAAAGAAGAAGTTGAATGTATATATTTAAAAAATTTGAAAATAATAAAACAGGAAATATTGTTGAAAAAATAATTAATAATCCACCCATCGTTGGGGTTCCATTTTTTTCTTTTTGTCCATCTAATCCTAAATCTCTGACAGTTTCTCCAATCTGCTTATTTTTAAGAAATAAAATAATTCTCTTTCCAAATTTTACAGAAATAAAAAGTGAAAAAATAAAAGCTAATGAAGATCTAAAAGATATATATTGGAACAAACTAGCTCCCGCTAATTGATATTGATTTTCTAAATATTCAAATAAAAAGTATAACATTTTAAAGTTTAGTTTTTAATGATTTAATTAATATTTCCTTATCATTGAAATCTATTTTAAGATCACCGTGAACTTGATATTTTTCATGCCCTTTTCCAGCTACAAGAATTACATCGTTAATTCTAGCTTTTAAGCAAGCTTTCTGTATAGCTTTTTCCCTGTCTATTTCATAGTCTACTTTGTTTAAATCAATATCGTTAACTCCATCTCGCATTTGATTTATTATATCTATTGGATTTTCGTGTCTTGGATTATCAGATGTAAAAATCACTTTATCGCTTAATGAGCTGGCAATTTTACCCATTAATGGTCTTTTAGATTTATCTCTATTACCGCCACAACCAACTACGGTTATTAAGTTTTTGTCAGATTTTTTTATTTCATTAATAGTTGTTAAAACATTTTTTAATGAATCTGGACTATGAGCATAATCTATGATTCCAATTTTATCACTGACATCATTTACTAATTCAAATCTGCCCTCAGGTGAACTCAAAAGACTCAAATTTTTCAAAATAAAATCATCTGAAATTTTAAATCCTTTTGCAATTGCATAAACTAGAAGAATATTATATGCATTAAATTTTCCTGTAAGCTTAGTCCATAGTTCAGTTTTATTTATTAAAATTTTCATGCCATTAAAATCCTTCTCTAAAATTTTTAATGAAAAATCAGAATTAGAATTCAATGAGTATGAAAAAGGTTTACTCTTTGTATTTTGAATCATATAATATCCATTTTTATCATCAGCATTTGTAATAGAAAAGGTTGATTTTGATAACGAATCAAAAAATTTCTTTTTCACATCTCTGTAAGCTTTAAATGTTTTATGATAATCTAGGTGATCATGGGATAAATTTGTAAAAGCTGCTGCTGCATATTTTAAACCATAAATTCTATTTTGTGAAATTGCATGGGAAGATACTTCCATGAAACAATATTCAACTCCCAATTCAACCATCTCATTTAAAATATTATTTAAAAATAATGGATCAGGCGTAGTATGATTAGATTGAATTTTCTTTCCATTAATTATAATGATGTTAGTTGAAATTAATCCAACTTTTTTATTAAGTTTTTTAAAAAGTTGGTACATTAAAGTTGTACATGATGTTTTTCCATTAGTACCAGTAACACCAACTAATTTTAATTTTCCAGAGGGATCATTGTGAAAATTTGAAGAAATCATAGCCAATGCTTTTCTTGAATCACTAACTAAAACATAAGTAACTTCTTTAATTACATTCTTTGGAAGTAATTGGCATACAATTACTGATGCACCATTTTCAACAGCTGAACCAATAAAATGGTGTCCATCATTTTTAAAGCCCTTGACTGCTACAAATAAATCTCCTTTTGAAATTTTATTTGAGTCAAAATCAATTTTATTAACACTAATACTAGTTGATCCTAAAACCGATAGAATTTCTACTTTATACAAAAGATCTTTTAATAAACTCATATCAACTCAATTTCAACTTTATTTAGTGATTTATTAATTCTGTAATTCTTTACCAGCGATCCATTTCCTTTGAAAACAACCTCAAAACCTAAATTTTCTAATACAGGTAATACATTTCTAAAGTTTTTTCCTTTAATAATTGAAAAATCTGATCCATCAATCTTAATTGAATTAGTTAATTTAATTTTTTCAAAATCTTCAATTCTTAAATTATCAAATTCAACCTTCTCTGGGGTTAATGAATATATCTTATCAGAAATTTTTTTAAAGACAGGGGCTGCAACTGTAGACCCATAATATCCTTTACTTTTATTTGGTTTATGAATTACAACTATACATGAATATTTAGGCTTATCTGCTGGAAAATAACCAACAAAACTTGATATATATTGAACGTTATCTGTTGTATAATCAACTTGACCAGTTCCTGTTTTACCTGCAATTTTATATATATCAGATTTAATGTTTGACCCTGTTCCACCATCTTCATTAACAACATTTTCTAACATTAGTTTAACATTGTCAAGAGTTGATTTAGAACAAATTGATGGGTTTAGTATTATTTTATTTGAAATCAAAGTATTTTTCTTTCTAAAAATAGGCTTAACCATTTCACCATCATTAGCAACTGCATTGTAAAAGGTTAAAATTTGTAATGGGGATAGCAAAACACCATATCCATAAACCATCCATGGTAAAGAGAGACCACTCCAATCTTCATCGTTTGGGTGTGGAATTTTTGGTCTAGATTCTCCAAAAATTGAAAGTCCAAGTTTATTATTTAATCCCATATTGTAAAGTCTATTAGAGAATTTTTCTGGATCTTCTTTATAGGCTTCATTAATTATTTTAACAATTCCTGTGTTTGAAGAAAGTTTGAATACTTCATTTAAAGAAATTTTTCCATAACCTCCTTTTTTAGAGTCTCTTACTTTTGCTCCATAAAAAGATAGTACTCCATTTTCTGTATCTACTGCCGTATTCATATCTACTTTACCATCTTCTAATGCTGCTATAATTGACATTAACTTAAATGTAGATCCTGGTTCAAAATGTTCTCCAACAGCATAGTTTAATCTTTCATAATATTTACCCTCTGAGGTTCTACCTAAATTTGATATGGCTTTAATTTCACCAGATGCGGTTTCCATAACAACTGCTGTACCATGGTCTGCTTCATACCTTTCTAGTTGTTCCAATAAGGAATGATGAGTAATATCTTGAAATCCAACATTAATCGTTGTAACAATATCAGAACCTGAGACGGGTTCAATTTTATTTGTTGAGGAGATGGGTTTCCATTTGCCATTTGAAATTTTTTGCATTAATTGAATTCCATTTTTTCCTCTTAGTTCTTTTCCAAAAGCATGTTCAAGGCCTACTCCACTAAATTTGTTGTCACTTATTTTTCTTTCTCTTCCAATAGTTCTTTCTGCAATTTTATTCAAAGGATAATCTCTTGAATTCTTTTTTTCAATTATTAATCCTCCTCTTACACCTCCTAATTTGAAAAGAGGCATTTTTTTGATTTTGTTCAATTCTTCAACTGAAATATTTCTTTGAATTAAAAAATATCTTTTATTTTTTTCCTTTGCTGAATTAAGCTTATTGTAATAGAATTCTTCATCATTTTCAAAAAGAAATGATAAGTTTTTTGCAAGGGGTCTTGAATAATTTAAAAAATTTGAATTAGAGACAGTTACTGCATCAAAGTAGATATCATAACTTGTTGAGGAAGCTGCTAATAAACTTCCATCATCTGAAAATATATTACCTCTTTCTGGTGTAATTGTAAAGTTTTGTATTGTTTTATTTTTAGCTAGCTGTCTGTAATTATCTCCTTCAATATACTGAATGTGAAAAATCTTGTAACCAATTCCCAATCCCAAAACAATCAATACACTTGCAACTAGATAAAGTCTGTATAAAAATTGTTTTTGATTTGTTTCCATTAGTCTATTATTATTTTTTTTGGTGGAGTTGTTGAACTCTTAATTCCTCTATTTGCCATTACAGTCATTACATTAGATTCCATTTTTAATTTCATTACTTCTTTTCTGCTTTCAATGAAATTGCTCTGTAGAATTGAAGTCTCATTTTTCAACTCACCGATCCTTATGATTTTACTATCAATAGAATGTGAAGAGTAAATCATAATTAGACACATTGAAAAAAGAAAAACTATATATTTCCATTTTGTAAAAGATCCTTCTTCAATCAAAAAATTTCCAAGAATTATTTTTTTTAATTTATTTTTCATACCCTAACTGCTGATCTTAACTTAGCACTTCTCGCTCTGTTATTAATTTTAATTTCACCTTCACTAGGAGTTAAAAATTTAAACACCTTTTTAAAAGGTGTTTTTGAAACACCAAATTTGTTTTTTATTGGTTCAGATTCAAAACATCCATTTTGAATAAATCTTTTAACTAATCTGTCCTCAACTGAGTGGTATGTAATTATTGAGATTACCCCTCCTTTTTTAACAAGTTCTGGAAGCTGGCTTAAAACTTCTTTAAGAACTTCCATTTCTTGATTAACTTCTATTCTTAAAGCCTGATATACTTTTGCTAAAACTTTATTTTTAAATCCTTGTGGAAGAAATGGTTCTAGCAATTCATTTAAATGACTTGTTTTAAAAATTGTTTTTTCAGATCTATAATGTATAATTGCCTTAGCAATTTGTTTAGAATTTCTTAAATCAGAATATTGAAAGAAAATATTTGACAATTGATCTTCTGAATATTCATTTAAAATTTTTTTAGCATCCACTAACGTATTTGTATTCATTCTCATATCTAATTCTGAATCATATCTTATAGAAAATCCTCTTTGAGAACTATCAAATTGATGAGAAGAAACGCCCAAATCAGCAAAAACACCATCTACATTATCAATAGAGTTATATTTTAAATTTTGTTTTAAAAATTTAAAATTCTGATTGATCAGCATAAACCTTGTGTCATCAATATTATTTTTCATTGCATCTTTATCTTGATCAAAAGCTATCAATTTTCCATTTTTTCCTAAATTTTCTAATATTAATCTAGAGTGACCTCCACCTCCAAATGTCAAGTCAACATATACACCATCTCCAACTATATTTAGACTATCAATTGATTCTGAGGGCATTACGGGATTATGATACATCTTCAGATTGATTTCCCATTACACTTTCAGAAAGATTCGCAAAATCCAACCCTGGGTCATTTATAACTTTTTCATATAAGGTTTTATCCCAAATCTCAATAATATTAATTGCAGAGGTTAGGACAATTTCATTATTTGAAAAGTATAATTTTGATAAATCTTTTGGGATTAATAATCGCCCACTATTGTCTAAATCTATAATTCTGACACCTGCATTATACCTTCTTATAAAATCATTGTTTTTTTTAACAAACTTGTTTAGCTTATTTATTTTTTCCATTGTCAATTTCCATTCTGAGAATGGATGAAGCTCAAGACAGTTTTGAAAAACAGATCTTTTTACAATAAAGCTTTCATTTAAATGATCACCCAATTGTTTTTTAAGATTTACAGGGAGCATCAGTCTTCCTTTAACATCAATCTTACATTCGTATGTTCCTATTAAGCTTATCACTTTATCTTTGGTTTAATCTCAAATTTAATGAAATTTTACCACTTTTTACCACTTTTTACCACTTTGTTAATAATTTTAGACCGTGTTGTCAAATTGATATTTAAATGTCTGTTTTTCAGTATTTTAATTGTGTTGAAAAGTGGGTTAATAAAATGTTAATCTTAAATATTTTATAGCTTTAAATAACTATCTTTGTTTTAACAACTAAATCTAATAGCAAGGTGAGTAATTTAAATTATGTTGAAGACAATGGCTTCAACTATACTTATGGCGGTAAAGGAAACCCTATAATTGTATTACACGGCTTAATGGGAGGATTAGGTAATTTTAAAAAATTTTTAGAGAAATTTCCTAGCCTTGGTTATCAAGTTTTTATGCCAGAATTGCCTATATATAGCTCCTCTATTCTTGACACTAATGTCAAGTTTTTTGCAAAATACATCAATAATTTTATCAATTTTTTAGGTTTAAAAAATGTAATATTAGTAGGAAATTCACTTGGTGGACACGTCGCTTTAGTTCATGCTAAATTATTTCCT
>Ga0222717_10000147_pt1 | contig 59550 bp, 55 predicted proteins | sample C33_18DmetaG_FD_165053 | JGI IMG/M metagenome (GOLD analysis project Ga0222717, IMG submission 165053) | Estuarine water microbial communities from San Francisco Bay, California, United States - C33_18D | ecosystem: Environmental > Aquatic > Marine > Unclassified | place: USA: California... | reverse complement strand
CGCACACTCGAACGATACACGAATTTAGATTATGGGTCAGAAAGTAAATCCAATCGCATTCCGCCTCGCCGTCCAGAAGGACTGGGGTTCCAAATGGTATGCTAACGAGAAGGACTTCCCTACTTACTTGCATGGCGACCTTGCCATTCGTGAGTATTTGAAGAAGAAGCTTCAGTTTGCTGCGCTCTCACGTGTTGTCATCGAGCGCGCTTGGAACAGTGTGCGTGTCACCCTTCACACGGCCCGTCCGGGTCTCGTCATCGGTCGTAAGGGCGCAGAGATTGAGCGCATGACCGCTGATATTTCGAAGATGACTGGTGATCGGCAAGTCAAGATCGATATCTTTGAGATCAAGCAGCCTGAGATCGATGGTCAGCTGGTTGCTGAGAACGTGGCTCTCCAGCTGGAGCGTCGAATTTCATTCCGCCGCGCGATGAAGCGAGCTGTTCAGACCGCCATGGACTTTGGCGCTGAGGGTATCAAGCTCCGCTGCGCAGGTCGTCTTGGTGGTGCTGATATCGCCCGCGCTGAGTGGTATCGTAAGGGTAAGGTGCCGCTACAGACACTCCGTGTTCCTATTGACTACGGCTTTTGTGAGGCTCGCACGACTTGGGGAATCATTGGCGTGAAGTGCTGGATCAACCGCAAACAAGAAGAGCCCAAGGCCGAAAGCGGCAGCGGGAACAACGACCGAGCTGGCAACAGGTAAGCTCGTCTAGCAAAGACCAATTTCAACCGAACAACTTAGAAGGAGAATCTTGTTATGGCATTGATGCCCAAGAAAGTGAAATACCGGAAGTCTCAGCGCGGTAGCCGCGCCGGGACTGCTCAGCGTGGGAACGCGGTGAGCTTTGGCGACTTTGGCATGCAGAGTCTGGGGCGTGACTGGATCACGAACAATCAGATCGAAGCCTGCCGTATCGCGATCAACCGCTACCTCAAGCGTCGTGGGAAGGTCTGGATCCGCATTTTTCCTCACAAGCCGATCACTCGCCGTCCCCCTGAAACCCGGATGGGTAAAGGTAAAGGGGCGCCCGATAAGTGGGTCGCTATTGTCCGTCCTGGAACGATGATGTTCGAGGTCGGAGGTGTCTCCGAGACCGCTGCGCGTGAGGCCATGCGTCTTGCAGCGAACAAGCTTGGCATTCGCGTGCGCTTCGTCGTCCGCCAGAATCACTAATTCCCTAGCATCAACCTGATTGACGACGATGAAGATCACTGAACTAAGAGAACTGAGCACGGATGAACTCGCGAGCAAACGCCGTGAATTCAAAGAAGAGTTCGTTACCCACCTGTCTCTCCAGCAGCAAAGCGGCCAGCTTGAGAATCCTGCTCGCATCCGATTCGTTCGCCGCACGGTGGCTCGGATCGAGACGCTCCTATCAGAGCGTCGCAAACAAGCTGCTTCCTCCTAAGTTACCCTTAGTACACTTCTCTAACAAGACCATACATTCATGAGCGAGACAGCATCTCAACCCAAGCGAGGATTACGTAAGTCCCGCGTCGGCGTCGTCGTGTCCAACAAGATGGATAAAACCATCGTGGTGGCCGTCGTCCGTCGCGTGCCGCATCCGCAGTTCCGCAAAATCGTCAAAGTAACGTCCAAGTTCTACGCTCACGATGAGAAGGGCGAAGCCCAAGAGGGTGATCGCGTCCGTATTTCGGAGCAGCGGCCTATCAGTAAGACGAAGCGCTGGCGTCTCCTCGAGGTGCTCAGCCACTAAACGATTTCATTCTAACTTTCTTCACCTCTAGGTAATACATTATGGTCCAGATGGAATCCAGCCTCCACGTCGCCGACAACACCGGTGCGCGGATTGCTAAAATGATTGGTGTTCTCGGTACGCGTTCCCGCTCCGCTGGTGTGGGTGATGTCATCACGGCCCACGTCCGTGAGGCGACGCCTACCGCTAACGTGAAGAAGGGCGAAGTGGTCCGTGCCGTGGTGGTGCGCACTGCCGCTCCTATTAAACGTCCCGACGGCTCGGTCTTGCGCTTCGATCGCAACGCCATCGTCATTATCGATAAAGACAAGAATCCAAAAGGCACTCGTATCTTCGGCCCAGTGGCTCGCGAACTCCGCGAGAAGAACTTCATGAAGATCGTCTCTCTCGCCCCAGAAGTGTTATGAGCAAACGCAAGACACACGTTAATCGCGACGACATCGTCGAAGTCATTGCCGGGGCCCACAAGGGGCAGACTGGCAAGGTTCTCCGCGTGCTTCGCAACTCAGACCAAGTCGTCATCGAAGGCGTGCGCATGATCAAGAAGCATGCTCGTAAGTCCGAGGATCGCCCTGAAGGCGGTATCATCGAGCTCGAAGGTGCTATCCATATTTCCAACGTCAAGCTGGCAACTGCCGCCTCGAAAGAGGCCTAATCAACGAACATGAAGCCTGAACTAAAACAGTTTTACGATGAGACCGTCATGGCAGCTCTCAAGGAAGAGCTCGGTCTGAAGAACGCGCACGAAGTGCCACAGATCGAGAAAGTCGTCATCAATTGCTGCGTGGGTTCTGCACCCGACCGCAGCCAGGCTGTCGAAGATGCGGTGAATGAGCTGGTCACGATCACGGGTCAAAAGCCCATCATCACGGTGGCCAAGAACAGTGTGTCGAATTTCAAGTTACGTGAAGGTCAGGAAATTGGCTGCAAGGTGACTCTGCGCCGTCGCTATATGTGGCAGTTCCTCGAGCGTCTCATTCACACGGCCATTCCTCGTATTCGTGACTTCCGTGGTATTTCTCCCAAGTCCTTCGATGGGCGTGGCAATTACACTCTCGGTATTACCGACCAGACAATCTTCCCCGAGATTGAATTGGATAAAGTGAAGCGGACCCTCGGTTTCGACATTACTATCGTCACCTCCGCTAACACCAATGAGCACGCGCTCGCCTTGCTCGATAAGATGGGCATGCCATTCCGGAAACCTTCCAAAGCTGCCGCAGCTTAACTGAATTCATCCTTTATTGACATAGACCATGGCCGTCCTTACTGACCCCATTTCCGATTTCCTCACGCGCTTCAAAAATGCTAGCCGCGCACGGAAAGATGAATTCACTGCGCCTTATTCCAAGATCAAGGCTGAGATCGCACGCATCCTTCAAGAAGAAGGGTACGTTTGGTCCTACGAGGTCGATACCTCTGGCAAGTTTCCTGAGATCAAGGTGAAGACCAAGTTTGTCGATAAGACGCCCGCGTTGACCGATATCAAGCGAGTCAGCAAGCCTGGTCTTCGTCAGTATGTCGGATCTAATGAAGTCCCTCGTGTCCTCAACGGGCTTGGCATTTCAATTCTGTCAACTTCCCGCGGGATCATGACTGGCCACCAAGCCAAGAAGGCGAAGGTCGGTGGAGAACTCCTCGCCCAAGTCTGGTAAGTAAGAATTTCGTAGTCACTAAGAACGTCCCACGCTCACTACCATGTCACGTATTGGAAATAAACTCATTGAGATCCCAGAAAAGGTGAAGATTTCAGCGAACGATCGTCAGGTGGTCGTTGATGGTCCGAAAGGGAAACTCGAGTGGGAGCTTCCCTCGACGATTGATCTCAAACAGGAAGACGCTACCCTCACACTGACTCGTCCTGATGATACACGCACAAGCAAAGCTATGCATGGCACTGCTCGCGCTATTGTCGCGAACATGGTGAAAGGTGTTTCCGATGGTTTCTCTCGTGATCTTGAGATCCAAGGGGTTGGTTTTCGTGCTGCTGTTAAAGGCAAAGCGCTAGACTTGAATCTCGGTTTCTCTCACCCGGTTCTCCACCCTATTCCTGAGGGGCTAACCGTCACCGTGACGGACAACACCAAGATCAAGGTCGAGGGTGTCGATAAGCAAGTAGTCGGACAGTTCTCTGCAGAAGTCCGCGCCTACTATCCACCAGAGCCATACAAGGGCAAGGGTATCCGTGTGGTGGGAGAATATGTCCGCCGCAAAGCTGGTAAGAGTGTCCAGAAGTAATTTTTGTAGTAGTTGATTGTTAGATTAAGACGTCATGAGTAAACTAGATCGCCGAGTCGTTAGAAAGAAGATCCACCGCCGGATCCGTAAAAAGATCGTGGGCACGGCCGAGCGCCCTCGTCTCGCGGTGTATTTCTCCAACAAGAATGTCTATGCGCAGCTCATCGATGATGACGCCGGCAAGACTTTGGCGGCAGCATCAACTGTCGATAAAGAAGTTGGACATCGTGGGAAAGCTTGTGTCGCCTCCGCCACCAAGGTGGGTGAAGTCATCGCTAAGCGGGCTGCCGATGCCAAAGTGAACGCGGTTCTCTTTGATCGTGGTGGCCACCTCTATCATGGCAAAGTGAAAGCCCTCGCAGATGCTGCTCGCGAAGGCGGTCTAAAATTCTAATACTTTCCTACTTTTTAAACCAATTTATCATTATGCGTAACCAGCGAAGCCATCAACCTCCACCCCCTCCGACAGATGCGGATGGGAATGAGCTGATCGAGAAGGTCGTTTATATCAACCGCTGTGCAAAGGTGGTCAAAGGTGGTCGTCGGTTTAGCTTCAGTGCTCTCGTCGTCACGGGAAACAAGCATGGAAAAGTCGGCTTCGGTTTCGGTAAAGCGAACGAGGTTGCTGAGGCCATCCGTAAAGCTAGTGACACGGCGAAGAAAGCTATGAAACCGGTGTCATTGGCCGACAATACCATTCCCCACGAGGTGGTTGGTGAATTCGGCGGTGGTCGGGTGATGCTTCGCCCCGCTTCTCCTGGAACGGGAATTATTGCAGGTGGCGGCGTTCGCGCGGTGGTGGAAGCTGCTGGTGTGAAAGACGTCCTCGCAAAATCTATGGGTTCCAACAATCACGCGAATGTGGTCAAGGCTACCCTCACTGCCCTTGAGTCGCTACGTAATCGCGACGAGGTCTACAAACTTCGCGGCAAGAAAGTGTCCGCACAACAATCGATCTAAACCGACATGAGACTGCATACTCTCAAACCCAACCCCGGTGCCAAGCATCGCCGCAAGCGTCTAGGTTGCGGCGAGAGTTCTGGTCTCGGTAAGACCTCCGGACGTGGCCATAAAGGACAACGCTCGCGCTCTGGCGGAAGCATTCGTCCAGGCTTCGAGGGTGGTCAGATGCCCCTTCATCGTCGCCTTCCAAAGAAGGGCTTCAGCAATATCCGTTTCAAAACGACCAACGCGGTCGTGAATGTGGCGGATCTTGATGAGCGTTTCGAGGCTGGCCAAGTCATCAACGAGGCGGCACTTCGCGAGGCAAGGCTCATCAAGGGCTCTTTCGATTTCGTCAAGGTCCTTGGAAATGGCGAAGTCAGCAAAGCGTTGACACTGGAAGGTTTAAAAGTGAGCACTTCCGCTCGGGAAAAGATTGAAAAGGCAGGTGGAAGCATTGCAGACTCCGCTCCTGCCAAGTCATAATTGACCGGATAGGTTGATATTTCACTAGGGTGAGACGATAAGCAGGCCACGCCGATGATTTCCGCATTTTCCAACACGCTGAAGATCCCCGAATTACGGGACCGTATCCTCTTCACTCTAGCCATGATCGTGATTGTCCGCATTGGCGCGACGATCACGCTTCCTGGTGTTGATGCCACAGTCTTGCAGATGTGGCTGAAGGAGGCATTGGAGAACTCTGACCGGGGAACGGCAGCGGTTACTGCCATGCTGAACGTCTTCAGTGGTGGTGCTTTACAAAATGCCGCCATCTTTGCTCTCGGCATCATGCCCTACATCAGTGCGTCGATTATGATGCAGCTGTTGTCTGCGGTGGTTCCGACGCTCAGTAAGATGAAACGCGAGGACGGTGGTCAGCAGAAAATCAATCAGCTGACCCGTTACATCACGATTGCCCTGTGTGTTTTCCAAGGATTCATGCTGGCGAAGACGCTTGAGAATCCTGCGAACAATCCCTTAATGAGTGGGCTGAGTTCCGTCATTTCGAAGACTGGCTTGGAACTCGTTCCTAATCCGGGCTGGCCATTCATTCTCACGACCGTGCTTGTGATCACCGCCGGCACCTTGCTTCTCATGTGGATTGGTGAGCAAGTGACCGAGCGAGGCATCGGTAACGGTATCTCACTCATCATTACGGTGAACATCATCGCGGCCTTGCCGGGAAGTTTGGTTCAGGTTTGGCGAACTTACATTAGCGGCACCGGTGAAGGCACCCAAAGTCCCATGGTCTTGGTGCTGATGGTTGGATTCCTGCTGCTCGTTATCGCAGGGGTTATTTGTATTACTCAGGCACAGCGACGTATTGCCATTCAATACGCTAAGCGTGTGGTTGGGCGCAAGGTCTACGGCGGCCAATCGACCTTCCTGCCGCTGAAGGTGAATTACTCTGGTGTCATGCCGATCATCTTTGCGAGTGCTATCTTGATGTTTCCGTCACAGATCATCAACTGGGCCTTTGGTAGCCAGCCTTGGGCCGCCAAAGCAGTTAATATGTTAAGTGGTGGCCACTGGGTATTCTACGCTTTGTCTGCCGTCATGATCTTTTTCTTCAGTTACTTCTGGGTGGCAACGATGTTCCAGCCGAGTCAAATCGCTGATGATTTGAAGCGTAACGGTGGCTACATCCCTGGTATTCGTCCTGGCAAACCCACTGCAGAGTTCCTCGATTTCACGATGAGCCGTCTCACGTTTGCCGGTGCGCTGTTCCTAACGGTTCTCTTCCTGATCCCAGCCCTCGTTTCCGGGTTGCTGAAGGTTCCGCCACAAGCGGCACAGTTCTTCGGCGGCACGAGTATCCTAATTCTTGTGGGTGTCTTGTTAGATATCATGCGCCAAGTTGAGACCCATCTCTTGCAGCGTCACTACGACGGGTTTCTACGTAAGGGCAAGATTCGGGGACGTTCTGATAGGAAAGTCAACACGGGCGGTGCTCCTACCGGATCGCGTTCGACGGGCCTCCTCTGGCTTTATGTGGCCTTAGCGATTGTCATCGTTCTGGGCGGTTGCTACTTGGTTTATCAACAAACCGTTGGTAATTAAGTTCGGCTTTCTGGCCTGGAACGAATGGGATTGCCCAGACAAATTCTCTTGTTAGGCCCACCAGGCGCGGGCAAAGGGACTCAGGCCAAACGCATCAGCCAGCGCCTTAACCTCGCCTACTGTTCTACCGGCAGCATACTTCGCGTGGAGGAGCAGCGTCGCACTTCACTGGGCGAGGAAATACACACCTTCTTGAAGGACGGGAACTTTGTCCCTGACGCCCTCATCCTAAAGATCGTCCAGAATTGGCTCCAAGCCGTGCGAGCCGAATTCGTGCTGGATGGATTTCCGCGCACCTTAGCTCAGGGCAGTGCGTTGGATCAGTTTCTTGCTGAATCTCATCGTCCCGCAGCCACAGCCGTGTATCTTGACGTGCCTATGGACATCCTAGAAGAGCGTGTTGCCCATCGCGTGGGCTGTGATCCTTGCGGGAATGTCTGGCCCCGGGAGACTGCGCCTGTGGCTTGCCCTGAATGCGGCAATGCGGTGGTCCCTCGCAACGATGATTCTATCGATCTATATCGTTCTCGACTAGCAGAATACGAGAAAAAGACGTTGCCACTATTACCCTACTACGAAGACGGTGACCGCCTCCGGAGGATTTCTGGACAAGGGTCACCGGACGATGTTTTTGCTCGCGTCCTCGATGCCCTCGCCTCATGACCAAGGAGAAGATCAATATCCGCACCGGCCGCCAGGTCGACATGATGCGTAGCGCTGGCGAGACCGCTTGTGAGATTCTTCAGCTGACGGCGAAGGGTATCAAACCAGGAATCACGACAAGAGAGGTCGACCTCTATGCTGCCGAATTGATTGCCGAGCGTGGCTGCAAGAGTGCCTTCTTGGGTTACCGAAATTTCCCAGGTAACATTTGTATCTCTGTAAACGAAGAGGTCGTGCACGGCATCGGTGGTCCGCGTAAAGTCAAGTATGGTGACATTGTGAAGATCGATGTTGGCATTATCAAAGACGGCTGGGTCGGAGACAATGCGCTTACGGTTCCGGTTGGGACGGTCAGTCCTGAGATCCAGCGCTTACTGATGGCGACAGAAGAGTCTCTTCACGTTGCCATTGAGCATGCTGTTCATGGTGAAATGCTAGGCACGATGTGTGCTGCCATTGAGGAACACGTTATCAGTAAAGGTTTTACTGTTGTGCGTGAGTTCGTCGGTCATGGAGTGGGCCGAAAGCTGCACGAATCGCCTCAAGTACCTAACTATGGTCGTAAGGGCGAAAAGCCGAGACTACGTGAGGGCATGATCTTGGCGATCGAGCCCATGGTGAATGAGGGCACGGCACGCGTGAAGGTGCTGTCAGACAAATGGACCGTGGTTACGATGGATCGGAAACCGTCTGCGCACTTTGAGCACACCGTATTGGTAGGCAAAGGCAAAGCCGAGATCTTAACGCCTAGACCTCGCCTCATCTTTTAGAGTCTAATCGATCCATGAGCAAGGAGCCGAAGAATCGCCAGCGAGTGTGGCTCTTTCGTCTGGTGCTGGTGGTCGCAGCTCCGCTCATTACCCTACTTGCCCTTGAGCTAGGACTTCGGCTGATCGGCGTAGGTTACAATACGTCATTCTTGGTCAAGGATGAGACTGATGGGAGCAAAGTTAGGAACAATGATGCCTTTGCTTGGCGTTTCTTTCCCAAAGCGTTGGCTCGAGCCCCGCAGCCTATTCGTGTGACCAAGGCCAAACCGTCTGGAGTGCGCAGAATTGTCGTTCTGGGAGGATCGGCTGCGATGGGAGATCCCCAACCCGCATTTGGTCTCTCTCGCGTCTTGCAACGGTTGTTAGAAGATCGCTATCCCAACGAGCGCTTCGAAGTGATCAATGCAGCTGTTACCGCCATCAATTCTCATGTCGTCCTTCCGATCGCAAGAGATTGTGTGGATTTGACTGCGGATCTTTGGGTCCTCTACATGGGGAACAACGAGGTGAATGGTCCGTATGGAAGCGGGTCAGTCTTTGGTTCGCGCCGGCCATCTTTGGGGACCATTCGTGCTAACTTGAAGTTCCAGAAGACGCGTGTTGGGCAATGGATGTCGACCTTCGGTGGTGAGGGGAGTGCTAGTGTGCCCAAGAGTTGGGGCGGCTTGGAGATGTTCCTCGAACAACAAGTGTCCATCGATGATCCCGATCTCCAACGGGTCTATAAAAACTACCAGGCGAATCTCGAAGACATCGTCAAGCTTGCCGGCAACGCCAACGTGCCTCTCCTCGTGAGTACAATGGCCGTGAATCTCGAAGACTCAGCACCTTTCATTTCGAAGGGCGATCCTGAGGACTCTGTTGTCGAGGCTGTTCACGAACACTTCGCAAATGGGCGATGGGAGGACGCCGAGACACTAGCTCGTAGTGCCCTTGCTAGAAGCACCACGTCGGCCAATCTATTCTATTGCATAGGGAAAGCCATGGTAGCGCAGGGCAAGGCGGAGGAAGCGACGGTCTATTTCTCTCGCGCTCGTGACCTAGATACCCTCCGATTTCGCGCCGATACTCAGATCAATGAGATTATTCGGTCGGTGGTCCCCCCAGGGAACCTCGTTGACGGAGAACAAGCACTGGCGGAAGCCGACCCAAATGGTATTCCTGGAAAAGAGCACTTTCACGAACACGTCCACTTCACTTTTGAGGGGAACTACCACTTGAGTTTGGCCTTCGCTCAAGCTGCCGAGAAGAAATTAGGCCTAACTAGCGAGAAACCTTGGCTGTCCTTGGGCGCCTGCGAGCAAGCAATGGGGCTAACGCCCTTCCACCAGCGCGAGATTGTGCAGGAGATGCAGCTACGGTTGAGAACACCTCCCTTCAGTGGGCAGTTCGGTCAGGAGGCTCGAGAGGCATTGTTAGCTAAGCAGCTTGCGGAGGTTAGTTCTGAGATGACCCCAGCCATGGGGCAGCGTTCAATGAGTACCTACGCCGCAATGATCGAGAAGGACCCGACTGATTGGGTGACCCGCCAGCAGTTCGCATCGCTCTTGGCGTCTGCCGGGAAACATGCGGAAGCGACGGCGCAGTGGGAAGCCATCACCAAGTCTATTCCTCATGATCCAACAGGACACTTTCAGTTAGGCTCAAGTCGCAATCGTCAGAAGGAATGGATAGCTGCCGAGAAGGCCCTGCGGGAAGCCATTGCCATCCGCGATCAACATCCCAAAGCTTGGAACAGTTTGGGTATTTCGTTGTCGCGACAAGGAAAGCGCGAGTCGGAAGCGTATGTGTGTTTTCAGAAAGCCATCGATTTCGATCCAAAGATGGCGGAAGCCCTAATGAACTGGGGACTTGTGTTGCAGAATCAGAAGAACCTGGAAGCTGCGGAAGCGAAATTTGAACAAGCCATTCTAGCAGATAAGCGGCACTTGCCGTCCTATGCTCGCTTGGGGACATTGCTCGCGAAGGCCAGCAGATTTCAGCGTGCGACAGAGATCTACACCATGGTTGTCGAACTTGTTCCAGAGGATCCCAGCGCTCGTATCAATCTCGCGTTGGGCTACATTAAAATGGGGAAGAAGGCTGACGCGAAAGAGCAGCTGCAGATGTGTCTTAAGTTGGATCCTGCAAATCAGTTAGCGAGGCAATACCTCCAGCAGCTTCAGTAACAGCTTTGATAGAGCTGTTCGAAATCGTCGGCAGTCAACCCGATCGGGTTGAATTGCGCGGTCCATTGTGTTGACGCTTCCTTTGCCAGCTGGTGGAGCATCTCGCGACTGACATTTAGATCACTCAGGCAAGTGGCGAGCCCTTGGTTGGCCACTTGAGTTGTGATCCACGCGTCTAGTGGCTGAGACGAGAGTAGTTCGCGATAGAGGGCTGCTACTTCGGCATCCTGCGAGTTCCTGCGGATGACTGCTGGGAGTGCGACGCCCACTGCTTGACCATGAATGATGTCAAAGTGGGCCGTCAGCGGGTTGGCCATGCTATGCGCGGCGCCTAGCATGCTGTTCTCGATGGCGGTTCCTGCCATTGCCGCACCCAGTTGCATACGTGCGCGGCCTAACAAGTTCTTGGGATCGGCCGTGATACGCTCGGTCGCATCTTGCATTAGTTGGAAAGCAGCAAGCGCATAGCTGCGCGAGATGTTGTTGGCAGACTTGCAAACATAACTTTCTACAGCATGGCTGATGGCATCAATTGCCGTGACGGCTGTCACATTGCTCGGTTGGCTGAGCGTGAGTTCTGGATCGAGGAGGGCGACTCTGGCGGCGGCCTTTTTGTCTCCGCAGGCCATCTTGGCGTGGGTGTGCTCATCAGCGATCAAAGCGAAGGACTGGCACTCGCTACCTGTACCCGCCGTGGTTGGCACCGCGATGAGCGGTAGCATGGGTTTGGTTGCTTTCTCCTTGCCCCAGTAGTCTTTCATCTCTCCGCCGTTTGTGAGGATGAAATTGCAGCCCTTGGCGCAATCCATGCTGCTGCCACCGCCCAGGCCGATGAGAAGATCGATCTTTGCATCCTTCGCTGCTTCCACTGTTGCCCGGACATCCGCTGTGGTAGGATTTTCATGCACCGAGCTGAACACGGTCACCTCGAGACCAGCTGTCGTGAGGGCCCGAACGGCGCGGCCCACGTAGCCTGCCTCAACTAGGCCCTCATCTGTTACGATCATTGCCCGCTTGCCAAGAGCGGCTCCCTCATTCCCTATCGAATCCAACACGCCTGGCCCGAATCGCACTCGAGTCCCTGGAGCGTGCTCAAACGACCGTACGTGTTCAGGAATCGAGAAGTCCGTGCAGAGGTCTTCTAGATCGAGCCCGCTAGACATGTGCTAGAGCCGCAATGTGAATAGACCGTCTCTTATAGAGGAACTCGAACAGATTTCCTTCGTGGGGCTGATCCCACTTTACTCGATTGGTAGGCCACGCACCGAGGTTCAAGCGCTCGATGTATGGACATTCGAGCAACTCCTCTACCCAAACGGGGTCTTGGGTGATCGCCGTGACGACGAGCGATGAACCAATGGAATCTAACATGTCTGCCTGCGCCACTTCAGTGACGGAAGCGAATGGGAAGAGGAACTCGCGATTTGCTAATGAATGCTCCCATGACTCGCATCTGATGATGGTGGGATGCAGATAGTGCATGTTTTGAAAGATCTCATGACGCTCACGCCCGCGGTGGGGTTCGTTGATATCGCGGGCACCGCCCTCGGCAAGACCGGCATCGACTGCTCCATTGATGTATTCGGCAAACTTCGGATTCGCGAATCCTGACAATTTCGCATTGGCATCTTCGAAGGGTAGCGGTTTGATCTTTGTTAGGCGTTTGGCAATGGCCTCAGCGATAGCGTCGGCATGACGTGGGACGAGGATTGCAGAGGCGTTGATGCAACTGCGCCCGCTGTTCGCGGAAACGGATTCAACCATGATGTCGAGATACTTTTCCCAATCATCAATACAGTCCTCACCAAAGATAATCTTGCTCTTGCCCGATCCATGCACCTCAACCCGCGGATCGAGGGCATGCTGACTCACCGTGCTGTCATCGCCGAACATCATTACCCTGCCGGAACGACGAACGATGGCACCTGAGCCATCGTGATCTGTGGGATAGAACGAGAATGCTTCCTTGGGCATGCCAGCCTTGATGAAGCTCTGCATGATACGCCAGGGTGTCCAGGGCTCCTCGCGGCCCGGCTTGAGCAACACAGGAATCTTCATGACCAGAGATGGCATCCACAGCGCGTTCACCGCAGGTGAATTGCTTGGTAGGACGACGGCGAGCGCGTCGGTGTTGGCAGAGTAGCTTACTGGGACGCCGTGCTGTTCACCGTAGCCCTTGTCTAGTACGGCAAGATCGAGGCCTCGGGTCAGGCCGCGTATGATGGTCGGCATTTCTGTAAAGATCTCGTAGAGCTTGTTCATGTTCATGCGGATGAGCGCATGGGGCAATCCGCTTGTCGCGGAGAGGCTCTTGACGTAGTCGTCAGGCGATTGAGGATACTCTTCCTCACCCACAGGGAGGGTGCCTTTGAGGAAATGATCTCCTGCATCGATACACATCTGCATCAGGTCATGCGCCGGAATGCCTTTGAGCACGTCTCGGGACTTTCCGACGAAATTGAGATCGCGTTTTACAAGGCCGGAATTGGCCATGGACATGAGTGCCGCAGGCTGGTCGGTGCCGATCGCATTGATGGGCTGTTGCTCTAAACTGCGGTAGACCTCACCGCTACGCAGGACGGGAATAGATGGAATCTTAAGCATTGTTTTGTAGATGAGGGTTAGTAGACGCCTTCGACGACCTTGTTCTCCATCACGCCGAACGGACGAACGTCACCCACGCCATCCCAATCGTAGCGATTACACGGCTTTCGGCGAATGGCCTCGTCTCGCTCTAGGAAGCGCGGCATAAAGAATTCTTTGGTCAGGGTCGTTAGTTCCACGCGACCGTAGCTGTCGTAGTCGACGGTATTCTGGGTGTCATCGGGATCGACCACGCGCAAGACCGCACGAGGCTGTGGCGCGTAGTAGGTGACGCTGTAGTCGTCCGTTAGAGGAATGCTGCAAGCCAGGCCCATCAGCGTGTTTCCATAAGTTGGAACGAAGAGGGCCTTGTTTTCGAGCACCTCTTCCACGAGAAAACGGACCATTTGTGGGGTCATGGTTGTGCCGCCGCAGAAGCAGCCTCGCACGCCGACCCCTGGCACCGAGACCCGCTCGGCCAGAGATTCGAGAAGGCGCGGCGTGGTGAAGAGGCACTTGATATCACGATGCTTTAGAATCTCTACCGCCTGGTCCATCACGTGCCGCTGGTAGCGCTCAGCTTGATCGTATTCCTTTCGTATGATCAGCTTCTTAACCCAGCGAGGGTCGAGGTCGACAAAGTAGGTACTTCCACCGCGATGAGCGGCGAGGTGCTCAATCGCAAGCCGGAGGCGACGCGGGCCGGTCGGGCCGACCATCAACCAATTGCCACCCTTGGGAAACGCGTCGTCATCGAGTTGATCTGAGAACATCTCGTAATCGTGTTTGTAGTCGTCCCATCCGACGCGCTGTTTGGGCAACCCGGTTGTACCGCCCGTTTCAAAAACATTGAATGGGCGACCTGCAAACGCCTTGGGTACCCATTCCTCATTCGTAATGTCGCGTAACCATTCGTCCTGGAAGTGTGGGAACTTGGAGATATCAGCGAAGCACTGGATCTCCTTTCTTGGATCCCAGTTTTCAGCAGCCCATTTCAGCCAGAAGGGGCTCCCGGTTTCCGGTGAGAAGTGATGTTGGATCGTTTCGCGTGTGTGCTGATCTAGCGTGTCCTGGGCATTCATCATCGTTATGAGGTAGGTCGGGGAGAAGCGGGCGGCGATTGTTGAGCGTCTTCAAGTGTCATGTGGATACGCCTCCTAAGCATGGTTGGAAGCGTTTCACAAGAACCCTGATCAGTAAGGGTAGATGCGGGGAACCGGGAATCTTCGGATCCGTAAATTAAAAAACCCTGACGGAACCGAGTCCGTCAGGGTTTTCAGTAAAGCTTACGCGAGAACTCGCTTAATAGTTTTGCTTGCGACCGTAGGCATACTTGGACTGCCAGCCGATCTCAGGAGAGAACTCGGAGTAGCCATTATAGGGATCATACTCGATGTCCTGAAAAGGAGCTTTGTAGCTCTGCTTGTAGGTCTTTGCCGGGAATGTCAGAATCTCGAAGAGTCCATAACCCACTCGGGTGATGCTGCGTTGAGCGCCTTCGACCAAACCAACGCCGAAACCAGCGCTATTGCCATCTGCTGCGTTGACGTTGATCACGCGCACAGGAAGCTCGGTGATACCGTAGAGGACATTGGATAAGCCACGACCCAGCTTGTGGATAGCTGTCTGGCCGGAGTTAGGCGGAGCTTGAATATCAGCGAAGCAAGTGCCTGCAATTCCAAGAGCGAGGAGCGTGGAAAGAAACTTTTTCATCATAGAAGGTGTGAAATTGGTTACTTTCGGCTCGATTTGCAATCACTAAGTTGTCTAAAGTGAGGAATTTGCGTGAAAGATTGGGAAAAGAGTTGGCGAAGTTTTCCCATGGTACTTACTTGTAGATTCTCATGAATGAGGAAGTTCAGAAACTCGTAGATTCAGGTAAGTTGCAAGGTCGCTACGGAGATGCCCTCTCCGCGCTCGACGTTGGTGTGTATTGTCTCCATAAGAGCTGGGGGGTTGGTAAAGTCGCGTCATGGGATCTTCTCGGAGATCGCATCTATCTGGATTTTGAGGGGAAGTCGAATCACGGCATGAAATTGGAGTTTGCCGCGAAATCTCTCAAGCCGATTAGCGAAGACCATATTCTTGCAAAGCGCCTGGAAAAGTTGGAAGAGCTCCAGCAACTGGCCGTCGATGATCCAGTGACTCTCATGCAGGAGGTCGTGTCCTGTTACAACAATAGCATGCTCCTCGATCAGGTGGAGGAGGTGCTCAAAGGAACCGTCGTTTCTGATGAGAAATACCGAACCTGGTGGGACAACGCGAAGAAGAAGATGCGTCAGAATCGCCTCTTTGTCGTGCCATCCAAGCGCAACGTGCCTTTGGAGCTTCGCCCCAGTGACCTAAACATCGAGGACGGCCTCCTCGAAGACTTTACCAATGCCCGAGAGCTCAAGGCCAAGGTCGCGGCGGTGGATGCGATCGTGAAGGATTTGGAGCAAATCGAGAACGCGGTCGACAAACTCAGGCCCGTTGTCGAATCGATCAACGAAGCAGCGAGCAAGAGTCAACGTCTCCAGACCGCTGCGGCGATCGAACTGATTGCCGCTCGCGAGCGTCTTCAAGAAGCCGTTCCTGATCTCGCAGAGGGCCTCGATAAGCCCGCGATCAGCGAGATCGTCATCGAGAACGAGAGCAATCTCCGCGACATCATTGGGCAACTGCCTGCTGCAGGACAGCGTCGAATTTACGAGGCATTCGAACCCGCCTTTGGCGACCGTTGGTCTGAGGTTCTCTTTGGTCTTATCAACGTGGTCAACCTCAGGGGTGTGGGAGACGTAGCTCGGCTAGCGATTGATCGAGAGAAAGGCCAGGAGCTAGAAGATTTCCTCAAACTCGGCATTCAGCAGCGGTCTTTGAGCACGGAAGTGCTCGCATGGATCTGTAAGGAACGCCGTCGTCTTGCTGAGTCGGTCTTTGGTCCCGAGCTCGCGTCTGCCGCTATCAATGCCCTAGAGCGCGATCATTACGACGACGACGCCAAGAAATCAAATAAGCTACAAGACATCCTCATGGCCGACTCCCTGCTCGTGAGTGATTTGCTAGAAGAAGCTAGCCGAAATCAGATTCGAATGTTTGCCCGGCGCCTCAAGAACACGCCGGCGATCGAAGATCTCAGCCGGAACTCTCTGCTCGCACGGGTCATTAAGGCCCATCCGGACATCCAGCAAATGGTCACGGGCGAAGCCGATGATGATGAGGTCTTAGATGAAGGCCTGATCGTTTCCTGGGACAGCATTGAGAGGCGCAAAGCCCAGCTTGAGGACATCATTAAGAACAAGATTCCAGAGAACACGAAAGAGATTTCTGTCGCGGCTTCCTATGGTGACCTCCGGGAGAACTTCGAGTTCAAAGCTGCAAAGGATCAGCAAGCGGTGCTCATGCGGCAGAAGGATGATCTTGAAATGGAGATCAACGCGGCCCGTGGCACGGACTTTGCCGACGCAGATGCGTCTAAGGTAGGTGTCGGCACTGTGGTCACCATCAAGGAAGGCTCGAGCAAGAGCGAAACCTACTCCATCCTCGGAGCGTGGGATACGGACCTTGATCAAGGAATCATCTCTTACCTCTCCGCTACTGGCAAAGCCCTCTCAGGCCACAAAGAAGGGGACGAAGTCGAGATTCACGCGGACGGCGACGGTCCATCCCGCACGGTCAAGATCGAGAAGATCGGGGCCTACGCGAAGTAGTCGAGTTAGCAACTCTATCAAGAAGCCTGTTCCTGCTAATGTGAGAACGGGCTTCTTTGTGTGGGGATGACCAGCAGTTCGTGGGGCTGTAGGGAAGACATTCTTGCCCTTTATACTGCGAGCCGTCTTTTACCAAGCGGCCGTCAGTTGCCACCTTCGCTAGGCACAAGAAGGTAGGGTAGCTTGAGCTTCTAGCTCAAGTTCCAGTTCCAGGATAGCCAGAAGGCGCAATGAAATATGGTGTGCGTTCGTTAGCAACGCGAACCATCAAGCAGCGATCGACCGGTTGCTCATGGGACCAACGTTCCAGCTTGATACCTTGGAGAAGTTTTAGTGGCACAGGCCATAACGGTTTAGGAATAATCTCTAAGCGGGTGCCCGGTGAAAAGTAGTCGACACACTCATGCGCATGCAACCAACGCCCACGTCGGCAATGTCGGTTTGCGAAGTCAGGCGAGGCTTGCTTGCTGGCGCTAACATGATCGAAGAGACAACCATAGATGAGTTGTTTCACGATGATCGCTTCCTCTCGATACCGTTCAGGGAGACAATGTTGATGCGTGCGTGTGAGCACAAGCTGATGCTCGCGTAGCCGCCTGAGCTTTCTGTAGTAGTTGTCCCGCGCGTCCGGTCCAGGAAGAATGATGCCGTTCCCCGTTTCCGCAGCGAGGTAGAATTTGGTCGCCAGTTCAAGATGAATGAGCTGTCCACCTTCTCGCTTGCGAAGAAGGAAATCTAATTCTCCCACCGTTGTGTGCGCGTCTTCCTGTATTTGAAGATTCTCTTCAAGCACATCAAAGGTTGGCGAAGCTCTTAGCAGGACTGATAGAGCGTCCTCATAGAGATGCCCCAACTTCTGTTGAAGATTGAGCGTCGTCGGAGCCACAGGAAGTGCTAGTCCATTCGTTCCAAGCGTCTGAGCTTCTGGTAGATCCGTTACAAGAAGGGGGCCATGCACGAGGCTTTCTAACAGACTGCAAGAAGTGACTATCCGATCAAGTTCCATTCATCATTAGATTAGTGTCGTCACCCGAGCTTGGAGTAGCCTGTCTGTATTAAAGCCTCATTGCAGTCCAGTCCACGCAGAAGTCATGCAGAGCTGGAGTTCTCAAGATTCTTAGTCCAATATCAGCGGAGTAGACGACAGGACGCTCCCGGCAAAGAGCTATGCGTCATGGGCAGCGCAACAGCCTTCCGATGCCGGTGATCGTAGCTTTAAATCCGCCGCCGATCATGATGGCATCCCAAACGGTTTAGAATTTGCCTTACGTGCCGACGGAATGCTCTCAAATACTTCAGAAGAGTATCCGCAGAGCAGCCTAACAGAAGAAGGAGACCTCATTTACTCGTTTGGGTTTCAGCCAAAAACTGGCGGATTTGCTTTGGACAATTGAACGGAGTGCGGACCTAAAGAGCTGCGAATCGGTCTATCAATTTGACAGCCAGACGGGAAAGGATTTCAAAATAGAGGGTGTCCCGAGTTGCTGGCTCTTCATCTTCAGGAAGATCAAGAGCCAGGGAAGCGCTTTTATCGCCTCAGGGTGAGCCAATTACCTTGAAAGCATTCTCGCCGGGACCAATGAGGTCTGCTGTCTCCATCACTTCTATGGAGATTGTCCATGTCCTTCGTCGCTCTACAAGTTCTCCTGCTCCAGGCGCTCGCTCAACCATTGCTTGATCATGCTCTGATAGTTGAGGTAGCGGGAGCGGGCAATGCGCTTGATACGGGCGAGCATCCTGGGATCGAAGCGCAACGTGATCGTGGTCGACTCGCGGTTGTCGGGTCGATGCACCGAGGAATTCATGAGACGTGGATCTAACTGATGCACTTCCCAGAAGGTGGCTTCTTCTTTCTTGCTCTTGAACTTGGGAATCTGTTCCCAGTTTGCGACGGTTTTCATGGCGGCCATAGCAAATGAGTTAGTCTAGGCTAGCGTTCTTGCGTTCGTAAAAGTTCTGCTCGGCCTCAGACATCTCGCGGGCGAGCACGACGCGGAACTGTTTGCCATTTGTCCAGAAGACGCTGAAGAGCGGTCGGTTCTGAATGGTCTTGCCAAGGCAGAAATAACGGGCCTCTTTGCCATTCCCGTAGTCGCCGTCTGGGAGCAACTTGATAGCAAAGGGGTCTTCGAAAGACTCTTCAATCTCCTTCGGGATGACCTTTTTGAGGTCGAAGTAAACGTCTATCCAGTCGAATTCCATGCCGTCGGTTTATAGAAAGGGCGAGTGCCGATGAAAGCAACTCAAGAACCGTGCTGGATCAGCTCGATTTCGTAGCCTTCTGGGGCGTCGATGAAGGCAAAGATACCTGATTTGCTCTGGGTGGGGCCGTCTGATAGGGGATAACCCTTGGATTCTGCGTGTTTGGCGAAGGCGTCCATATCGTCCACGGAGAATGCCAAGTGGGTGAGATCATGACCCACTTCCACGGGGCCGCTGCCGTCGTATTGGCAGATTTCGATGAGTTCTTCACTCTCCGGAGCCTTGAGAAAGACGAGCTTCGAGCCGCGAGGGCTTTCGTGGCGTCGAACCTCCTCGAGCCCGAGGACGTCTTTGTAGAACGCGATGGTCTTGTCCAGATCGGCGACCCGGTAGCGTGTGTGGAGGAGTTTCCGAATCATAAGTTTATGGGGCGATCATGAGCGCCCGCGTGGCTTCGACGCAAGTCCGACTTGCAGAATTCAGGCGGAACGTTGAGAACGTTGATATGATCTACCTTGGCATCGACAGTGGCACCCAGAGCACCAAGACCATCGCTCTGGATCTTGACTCCGGCGACATTCTCGCGCAGGCGCAGGAAACCTACAGCCTGATTGATGGTCTGCCCAATGGGCATCTCGAGCAGCACCCGAGTGACTGGACAGAGGCGACGGCAAAGACCTTGCAGAGCGTGCTGTTCCAACTTGGGGATCGGAAACAAGAGGTGCGTGGCATCGGGGTGAGTGGGCAGCAGCATGGACTCGTCGTGCTTGATGAGGCTGATCACCCAGTGCGTGCGGCCAAGCTTTGGTGTGACACGTCGACGGCGCCGCAGTGCGATGCCATGGCGACGCACTTTGGTGGACAAGAAGCGATCATTGCGAAGGCGGGGAACGCGATGCTGCCTGGCTACACCGCGCCGAAGATCCTGTGGTTGAAAGAGAATGAGCCGGACAACTTTGCCAAGACGAAGAGCGTGCTGCTCCCTCACGACTATCTGAATTTCTGGCTCACCGATGTGAAGCGCATGGAATACGGCGACGCGTCGGGCATGGCGATCTTGGATGTGCGCAAGCGCGTCTGGTGTGATGAATTGATTGATCACATTGACCCGCGTCTACGCGAGATGTTGCCTCCACTGGGTTCTTCCAGTGAAGCGCACGGCACGCTCAAGCCTTCCCTGGCCAAAGAGTGGGGCCTAACCAATGAGGTGATTGTCAGTGCAGGTGGCGGGGACAACATGATGGGAGCCATTGGGACGGGAAATGTCCGCGCGGGTGTCATCACGGCGAGTCTGGGCACGTCAGGGACGCTCTTTGGATCGGCGGATGCGCCAGTGATTGACGACCAGGGGGAGATCGCTGCTTTCTGTGATAGTACTGATCAGTGGATGCCGCTTGTTTGCACGATGAATGTCACCGTTCTCACAGAGAAGACGCGCGGTCTCTTTGCTTGGGAATTGCCCGAGCTCGAGAAGAACGTGGCGAGCATCTCCCCGGGTGCTGATGGGTTGCTCTTCTTGCCTTACTTGCATGGCGAACGCACGCCGAATCTACCTAACGGTAAGGCCGTGCTCTATGGCCTAACGGATGAGAACATGACGCCGGCCCACATGGCGCGAGCCGCGATGGAAGGGGTGACGTTAGGCTTGGGTCATGGCATGCAGCGATTCAGTGATCTCGGTGTCAGCCCGACGGAAATTCGTCTCACGGGTGGCGGCAGTAAGAGTTCGGTGTGGCGTCAGATCATGGCGGATGCGTTGGGCTCGGCCACGGTTTGTTTGCAGACGGCGGAGGGGGCCAGCCTTGGGGCGGCTCTCCAAGCGGCGGCCTGCCATACCGGTGGTGGCAATTTTGATAGGTCTGGTTTGGAGAGTCTCACCAGCCGGATCGTTGCCGTCGATCAGGCATCGCGATGTGAGCCTCATCCTGAAGCCCAAGCGGCCTACGCGGAGCAGCGTGACCGACAGATGAAACTGACCCGTGAGTTGAACGCGGGTGGCTGGTTGTAGGGAGCAGCCATGGTCCTCCAGGCAATGCTGCAGCGGCCTTAATGAGCCTTCATGCGTGGCCCCTCGGTTTGAATGTGTTGGTCACGCGAGCGCGTGAACGCGTGGCGGTGCTCACGTCCATTCCGCGATCAGAGTATGTGAGTTTGCCAGCGCTTCCAGATGCCAAGGATCCCAATGGCCGTTACTACCTTTATGCCTATCTGCACGTTGCCGAATCCCTAAAGAACGCCTGGGCGGTCGAGGAGCAAGAGGCGTCTCGAGGTGAGCCTGCATTTGTGTGGGTGGAGGAATCGAGAATGCCTTCGGCGGCAGCGCGGGCATTGGGCGAAAGCCTTCTATCGGCTCATGGTATTGGCAGCGTGGTCTACTGGGGAAATGAAGGCTTTATACTCGATGCGGCGTTGCCGCACCCCGTGAGAACGGATGAGGTCGCTGCGGGGGTGCTCAAGGATTTCTCGCGCTATACTCAGACCAGTGACCTGGGACCTGTTCCGGTCGGCCATTCTTCAGGCCCAAGGCTGGAAGCTGCAACGCACTTGGAGCCCAGCTCTCTTCCGCCGCCCAGATTGGGAAATCGAAGAGATCTCGAAAGCATAGGCGGCAGCGCTTCGCGGGGATTAGAGGCTCCGAACTTGCGCTTTCCGTGTTTGGACGTAGACCTTTCGTTCCGAAACTTAAGCCGAAAGGCGGCTAGAATCATCATGAGTACCAAATCGACCGAAACCAAAACCAAAACCAAATCCACCGAGACGTCCTCTTTAGAGCGGGGCGAAGCCATGACCGGGGCAGAGATCCTGGTCAGCTGTATGGAGCGGGAAGGGGTCGAACTCATCTTTGCCTATCCGGGTGGTGCCAGCATGCCAATTCACCAGGCGCTGACGAAATCAGACCAGATTCGGACGGTGCTGCCGCGCCACGAGCAAGGAGGTTCCTTCGCCGCTGAAGGCTACGCTCGAGCGACGGGCAAAGTGGGTGTTTGCATGGCGACTTCTGGCCCTGGCGCGACAAACTTGGTCACGGCCATTGCTGACGCCTTTCTTGATAGCACGCCGATGGTGACGATCACGGGTCAGGTGCCCCAGACCATGATTGGTCGTGGCGCATTTCAGGAAACAGATTTCTTTGGCATGACGCTTCCCGTGGTGAAGCACAGCTATTTGGTCACGGACATCAACGAGATTCCTCGCATCGTGAAAGAGGCCTTTTACATCGCGAACACGGGACGCCCTGGTCCAGTCGTGATCGACATGCCTAAAGACGTGCAGGAGTCGCGGGCTCAACCGGTGTATCCTAACGAAATCAACTTGCGCGGTTATGATCCCACACGCGCGCTTGATGAGGTGGCTTTGAATGAGGTCATCGGTCTGATCAAGGAAGCCAAGCGCCCCATGATCTACTGCGGTGGTGGCATCATCTCTGCCGAAGCTGCGGGAGAATTGAAAGAATTTGTTGAGCGTACGGGCATCCCGGTGGCGAGCACGATCATGGGTGTGGGTTCTTTCCCAGAAAGCCACAATCTCTCGCTGAAATGGTTAGGCATGCACGGCACCGTTTATGCGAACAATGCGGTGAACGAGGCTGATCTCTTGCTAGCTCTCGGCGTGCGATTTGATGATCGTGTGACTGGAAAGGTGTCAGAGTTTGCCAAGCATGGTACGATCGTCCACATCGACATCGACAATTCCGAGATCAACAAGAACAAGGACGTGAAGTTGCCAATCCTGGCCAACATCAAGGAAGCCTTGGCGCGTCTCAATGAATTGTTAGAGAAAGGCGGCTCGAAAGCCCGTGTTTCTGGGCACGATCAGTTCCCGGACTGGTATGAGAAGATCGCCGGATGGAAGAAAGACTTCCCACTGGGCTACCAGGATCCCGATCCGAAGCTCATCCCACCACAGTATCCCCTTGAGCAGCTCTATGATCTAACTAAGGGAGATCTCATTGTGACAACGGGTGTGGGTCAGCACCAGATGTGGGCTGGCCAGTATTATCATTACGACCACCCTCGTCGTTTCATCACCTCGGCCGGCCTAGGGTCGATGGGATATGGCTATCCGGCAGCTCTTGGAGCGAAGCTCGCTTTCCCTGATATGGAAGTGGTGGATATCGACGGTGACGGCTCGTTCCTCATGAACATCCAGGAACTCGCCACGGCCAAGGTCGAGAAGATCGCGGCAAAGGCGATTATTCTGAACAATCAGCACCTTGGTATGGTGGTGCAGTGGGAGGACCTCAAATACGAGAGTAACCGCGCGCACACTTATCTAGGCGACCCGAATGCGGCTGAGGATAACATTTATCCCGACTACGTGACCATGTGCGCTGGCTTTGGGGTGACTTGTGAACGCGTCACGGAGCGCGAGGAAGTTCGTCCAGCTATCGAACGGATGCTTGCTGCCGATGAAGCTTATGTGCTCGACATCATGGTGCCTTACACAGAGCACGTGTTGCCAATGATTCCAGGTGGCATGTCTTACAAAGACATCATTACCGAACGCATCGCTGAAGATTTCAAAGGCAACGTCCCGTCTGCGCTTTAGGGAAACACGGGCATACTGTCCGTGACTCTGGCAGGATGCCGAAGCTATCTAGCAGTATGTTTCAGTAGCCGATGAAGATCGCGATCCTTAGTGATAGCCATGATCGGATCGATCAACTTGAACGTGTATTGACGTCTGTGAAGGGTTCGGGAGCAGAACGTCTCTGTTTCTTGGGAGACTTCTGCGCGCCTTTCAGCTTGGCAGCATTGGCTGAGGGATTTGATGGGCCGATCGATGCCGTCTTTGGAAACAACGACGGTGACGTTTTTCTCCTTATGCAGGTGGCGAACAAGTTACCGCAGGTGACCCTTCATCATCCGCTCGCTGAGCTGGAAATCGATGGTGTAAAGATCGCGCTTCAGCATTATCCGGAGCTGGGAAAGCGCTTGGCGCAAAGTGGGGCCTACGATGCGGTCTTCAGCGGGCACGACCATCAGCGGTATCAGGAGGAGATTGGCGACACGCTCTGGGCGAACCCCGGGGAGATTATGGGCCGCTTCGGCACCGTGAGTTACGGTTTGTTTGAAACAGGCACGCGCGAGTTCGAGCACGTGATCATCTAGTCGGTGGCTGGCTGGATCAGTATGAAGGGTGACACGATGCGGCACTCAAACGATGCCTTGATCGATTCCCAGTACGCGCCGTGCGGCACGGATGGCTTCACAAGATCGCCAGACTTGAGCCAATCAGCGACACGCGCTTGGTCGTCATCAGCGAATGCCTGCGCGGTCTCTGTGAGGTCGAGAGACTCGTCTACGTAAATGAGAGAGCCGCTATCCAAGTGAGCCTTGAGATCGTCCCAGGAGGCTTTGCCAGCATACTTGGCAAGCTTCTCTGCGATCGTGGAGGTGTCCTCTCCGATCATTTGATAGTGCATGTGTTCCGGGGGATTGTTAGACTCCGTGCTCATCTTTCCATCTTTGGTCCACTGCCATAAAAGAGCAAACCCACGCGACCGGACGGCCACGCGGGTTTGACAATCTTTCCTTAGCTGGAGAAGTCTCCGGCCTAGCAAAGCGGACAGGCGACTACATCGCCATGTCCTTGAGTCGCTTGAGAGGGCGTGCCTTCACCGCGATGGATGCTGGCTTTGCTTTGAACGTGGTTTCTTCTTTCGTGAATGGATTGATGCCTTTGCGCTCTTTTGTCGCTGGCTTCTTCACGGTGGTGATCTTGAGAAGGCCGGGGAGGACAAACTCGCCTACAGAACGCTTCTTAATGTGAAGCTCGATGACGCCGGTCAAGGAGTCGAGGACTGCTGAAACTTGCTTCCGAGTGAGCTCGGTTTCTTCGGCAACAGCGTCCAAGATTTGAGTCTTAGTGTACTTGTCTTTGATGGTAGATGGTTTTTTAGCCACGATGTATGAATTGGTTTACTTATAGAAAGCGGTTCTCCCATGCCCAAGCTTCTGCATTTCAACAAGCTCTTTTTTAAGAAAACCCTTACTTTTTAGGGGGGAACGAGGATTTCTAATCGGTTAGGAAGCTCGACGAGGTCACTTTTCGAAGTTAGAAGCCTCAACATGTCAGCCACGATTCTTGTGACCAACCAGGCTCCAAAGGGGCACTTTCCTGCGTTGAAGGACGCTTCGCAACCTTGGGTCTTTGCCTCGGATTCACTAGCGCTCATGCCACGCAAAGAGGTGCTAGCGCATGCGCAAGACGCCATTGCCATCATCAACCAAGGAGAACTCAGGGTCGATACGGAATTGCTAGACCACGCGCCAAATCTCAAGGTGGTAGCGAACGTTGCCATCGGAACGGATAACTTCGATCTGCAAGCAATGGCGGCTCGCAAGGTGTGGGCAACGAATGCCCCTGATGCTTTCACTGAGTCGACTGCAGATGCGGCTATAGCGCTATTGTTAGATGTGACTCGGCGCGTTTCGGAAGGTGATCGTTTTCTGAGGACAGGTGCTTGGGCATCCGAAGGCATGCGCCCGGCACGATGGGAAGGGCCTTTGCTTTCTGGAAAAACGTTGGGTCTAGTTGGCTACGGAAAGATTGGCCAAGCTGTGGCCCAGCGTGCGCGGGCATTTGGTATGCGGGTGCTTTACAATCGAAGTCAGGATGTTATGGATGATCCGAACTACCGATCTCTCAATGAGCTGCTGCCTGCGGTCGATGTTCTGAGCTTACACACACCACTAACGCCCTCAACGAGGTGTTTGTTAGATGCCAAACGGCTTGGTGTGATGAAGCGTGGCAGTTATCTGATCAATGTGGCTAGAGGAAAGGTTGTTGATGAATCCGCGCTGGTTGCGGCTTTGCAAGATGGTCAGCTTGCTGGTGCCGGTCTCGATGTTTTTGAAGAAGAGCCCATTGTTCATCCGGAATTGCTCTCTATGACTAACGTTGTCCTGACTCCTCATTTGGGTGGGGCTGCTCGGGAGGCGAGGGGGGCTGCTCGTCACGTTGCTGCCGAGAATGTGGCCCGTGTCTTGGCTGGAAATCCTCCTATTACGCCCGTAATATAGGCTTTTTACCACCGTGCCGTCTGCATCCCGTTTCTCAGTTTACAAATGCGAGCGTTAATTCTATATCTCTTCATATGTTGCTCTCGCGTTCTCTAGGTCTATTCGCGGTGACTCTGGCTCTCTCGCTTTCCCCTGCGAGCGCCCAGGTCACTGAGGCCTTGGCGCTGGAGGCACCTAACGACACGCTGACGATTAGCTCCAGCAAGCAATTCCGCGTTTTCTGTGAAGATCGCTCCGTGCGCAATACGTTCGCATCTTTTGCCGAGCGGCAGAAGGATCAATTGCTGAATCTGCTCAGCATGGACGATACTTGGCACGTTCCGATCCTCCTTAGAATTTCGGGAAAGCTAACCGATCCGACAGTCTCGAAATCGGTTCGTTGGCGGGTGAATTTGTTTCAGGAGCAGGGTCATAGGGAACTCGAGATTCGAGTTCAGTTAGGTTCATCATTCAGCCGTGAGGAAATGAGTGCGATGCTCTTACATGTGCTTATGTACGAGATCGCGTTGCGAGATATCGAGGTTGAGGTGACAAAGACGTTGATTCCCCGCTGGGTGCGAATCGGCTTGCCACGTGCTCTAGAGTTGCGGCGCACGGGTCGTCAAAGCAGTTTTTTCCGAACGATGTTCAGACTCAACCTGGTGACGCCTGCTGCAGAAATTCTGTCGGCAGAAGACGAGGACACAGATTCCGTTGCGCGGACGGTGTATGAGGCCTCAGCTGCCGGTTTCGTGCTAATGCTACTCGATCAGAAAGGTGGTGCCTTGAGCTTTGGTAAGCTCTTACATGCCTACGGTGGTGCCCATGGTAAGAAGGGGCATAACTTGCTCGCACGTTTCTACTCCTCACTTATTGGGACCGCAGATCGGCTGGAGCAAACGTGGATTCTTTACTGCGCGAAACTCAGTGAACCTCAAGCGACGGAATTCTTAACGCCGGTCGAGACTGAGGCGAGACTTGTGGATGCGATTGAAGTCCGGTTCCTGGAGTTTATGCCAGAGTCGGCGGAGAGTGAGGACGAGGCTCCTAAGAAAGGCGGTCTCTTTGGAGGGCTCTTCAAGGCCAAGGCTGACTTCAAGATCGACGCCGAATCCGTGAAGAGTACGCCGCCGGAGAATCGAGCGACTCGCTCGTTCGAAGGCACCTTGTTGGATTATGAGCGTTTCTTGGCCAGAGAGGATCGGGTGGAGATCCTCTTACCGGTTCAGAAACGGCTGCTCGAATTGGACATTCGCTCCTTTCCTCTCTATCGGCCGCTGATTAAGGAGTACCACCTGATAGTGGCCGATTTGAATGTGGGAAAACCTGACAAGATTACGCAGCGGCTGACCCAGCTTCAGAAGGAACGAGAGAGCTTAACTGAACTAATGGCCAATGTGGATGCCTTCATCGACACTGCTGTGCTAGCTCGGAAACGTGGGAGTAGTGGTGTCTTCGACAATTACATGGAGGGTCGCAAGGCGATCCGAAACCAGGAGCTTCCCGAGAGTGATCCCATTTCCCGCTATCTAGACGAGGCAGAGGAGTACTTTGAATTAGCGCGGTAGCTTTTGTGATATGGCGCAGTCTCCCCATCGGAAAACGAACCAATTGACCTTGCAGGAGCACGCCCTGCTGCTACTTCTTCTCGCACTCCTTGTTGTCGGATCCATCGCTCGCTACCGGCGATATCATCCCACATCAGAGCCCGCAGAATCTAGCCCTACGTCGACATTGCCCCTACCGGACCATGCAGAAGAAGATTGACTTCGATCAGGCCATCAGCCGTTTGGTGGAACAGGACAAACGCTACAATACCGGGGCTTACCATTTCATGCGAGACGCCCTGGATCATACCCTGCGTCAAGTGCGCGAGGGAGGGGAGATTGAGGATCGCCACGTGAGTGGGAAAGAGCTCGTCGAAGGTGTTCGTGCGTACGCGCTGAAAGAGTTTGGGCCCATGGTGATGACCGTCTTCGATGACTGGGGGATCAGTTCCTGCGCGGACTTCGGTGAAATCGTCTTTAATCTCATCGAGGCTCGTGTCTTTGGGAAAACTGAGGAAGACACCCGAGCGGACTTTGGCGGGCACTATGATTTCGACGAGGCCTTTGTGAAGCCGTTCCTGCCGACAAGCTCAGCAGGTGACAGGGAAAGCTAGTTTGCTAGGAGGCTCTCGCTGGAAGGGGAGGCTCCTCTTGTGGTGAAGTTGTTTGAGCATCCAGGGCGAGGACATCGTAAAACCCCTGATCATCCTGGCCGCGTCCCACTGGGGTGAACCCCAGCCTTCTTAACAAGCGTGCAGAGGCCATGTGCTCACTATCGATGGTGGCTAACACACGCTTAAGTCCGAAGCGACACACGCTCTCATCCAAAGCGGCACGGCCGGCTTCAGCGCCCAAGCCACGTCCCCAATGCTCTGGCCTGATCAGAATACCCCACTCCATATCGTCTTTGCAATCATCCCAGGGCACCAGAAAGACATGACCGAGATACTCGTTCGACTTTCGATCGAAGACGGCCAAGCGAACCCCCTGACAAGGATCAGTTTCTGCTAAAGTTTCCTCGAACATCTCGTGCGCTTCACGCGTGGTCAGCGGACCGTTCAGATGTTTGCGTGCTAAGGGGTCAGTATTGATCCGGACGAAGGCCTCGCGGTCGTCGTCATCATAGTCACGGAGGTAGCAGCGCTTGGTTAAGAGGTTCCACATAGAGACGGAGGCAAACTATGTATACGTATGGACTTTGCGGTTCCTTCCTAAAAAAACGCCGCACTGGGATTCTGAATCCCAATGCGGCGTCGAAAGCTTGGTGAAAGCGGTAACTTACTTAGCGTTGTAAGCCTTCTCGAACGCAGTCAATGTCGTCTTCAATCCTGCTGTCGTCGTCACATCCGCGTTCTGTTTGCACTTCATGGCACCAACGAGGAGTTTGTGCAAGAGGGTCAAATGAACGGCCACGGCAGCTTCGCCACTCGCATCTTTCGCAGGCTTGATGCGTTGCTGAAGAAAGTATTTGGTCACAATCTCAGCAAAGTCATCGGCGTGGTGCTCTTTGTTGGCTACCCAACGGACAAGCTGATTTTGCTCTTGTGGCGTGAGCTTTTCCTTTGCTGAAAGCGCCGTGATTTCATTGATGCTCTTCTCAATGGTCGTGATGTGCTCGGCCAGAGCTTTAAAACGTGCGGCGTCGTCATAAATCCCACAAGGAATCTGACAATGTGCGAAAGCTGCCGAGGTGAGGGCTGCGGTGATGGCGAAGGAACAGAGGATAGATCGAAGATTCATGATGGGATTAAGCGTAAGCAGGCCAAGCGTCAAGCCAAGTGAAATTACAGCTGGTGACTCAATGTGTTAAAATCTTAATAAGCAGTGCTTACCTTGGCGATGAGTTGTGTTAATATTTCAACTCTTATGGAAACGGACCACCTCAGTCCGCGCGAACGCCAGATCATGGATGCCCTCCTCATTCTGGGTGAAGCGACTGCCCGCGGGATCCAGGACGCGCTGCCGGATCCGCTCGCTAATGCGACGGTTCGGACGATGCTGCGTATTTTAGAGACGAAGGGAGAGGTTCAGCACCACGAGGATGGGCGCCGCTTTGTCTATCGACCGGTGAGATCGCGGAAATCGATGGCGCGCACGGCCATGAAACGCATGGTCGATGTCTTCTACGAAGACTCGGTTACGCAAACCGTCAGCGGGCTATTACAATTGCGCGATACCCAGATGAGCGACGAGGAATGGGACGAACTCTCCGCTCTTTTGAACGATGCCCGCCAACGCCAATCTAAGAAGCGACGATCGAACTACTTGCTTAGTTTGTCTGTTAGGGATTGCTTGTCTTGGTGGTCCCCTTTCTTCTCAGTATTTGCCTACGGCGAAAGACTTCGGAATATTTGTGGAGATTTTGGTGCGGAGTGTGGCTAGCGCTTGTTCTCTTGCCGTTGGCCACACTTGTGTTGCCCAAATAGTCGGTGCATGCACTGGTTGTTAGAGATTTCGTCGGCCCTCCCGTGATGGAACCGGAATTGTTTCCATAGACTGTTGCAGCGCCGCTCTCTTGCGACGTGCCTCTGCAGGTTGTCTCGCCTAAACGATCATTTGGGGAGATTCTTATGCAGGCTTGGATAGCTGTAGCTAGCTAGCTTGCTTCTTCTCCGCCTGTTTGTTAGTCAGATTCTCTTGCATCGTCTGCGGAGAAGCAGCCGTGAAGCTCCGTTGGGATGGCAAGAATCTCTATCAAAGACTTGTCCAGTTTCCTTACGTATTTCGCGGCGGGTGCGAGTGCCTATGACCAGGGGGCTTATTCGTCCTGTCATCATGATCCCAGAGGCTTATGAGAATTACCTCGAAGCAGAGTGCTCCTTTGTCCTCCAGCACGAGTGTCAACGCCTTGCGCAGAATGACCAGCGATGGCTCGCTCTAGTTCAAGTGGCGTTCTGCTTGCATTGGGTAAATCCGCTAGCCTGGCTGGCCATGAGGCGCTTGCGCCTCGCTCAGAAGAAGTCCTGTGATGAAGCTGTATTGAACGCGAAAAATCCGCCGTTTCCTATGCGGAATTCCTACTGCAGGCGGCCAAACACACGCACCGATCTCTGTTTTGTCCGCTGGCTCTTGCTGTGGTTCCTGCCCGCCAGAACGCCTTGAAACAACGTCTCACCAACATTCTCACACCGACCATGAAAACGAAACCATCGAAGCGCCTTAATGCTAGTCTTGCTGTCCTCGTCACTGCTGTTTGTCTGACGCTTGCCACACTCGGCTGGCGCACACCGACCATTGCGCACGAAGTTTTTGATCCTGACCTGCAACAGAAACTTGAGGCCAAGGTGTTGGAATCGGTGGAACTGAGGTCGGCTCGGGTCGAAGAAGCGATAGACTACCTGAAAGCGCAGCTGCTAGAGCTCGACGTGAACATCGTGCTTCTGAGGGGAGCGCAGCAAGCACAGGAGATGGATCGCACACGCACACAGCGTTTCATACTCGACCACATGATCAAAGAGCAGAGGAACGCCACTGAGGAAGCTCGGCTAAAGATGCTTGACCTCTCGGAGCGCTATCGGATTGTGGATTCGGGATTGGATCTGGCTTCACTACGCTTGAAGCAAAGTGAGGAAAACACGCTGTCAAAGGAGATGGCGATTGCGACCGAGAAGATGCGGATTGAAAAGTTCGCAGGCCTAAACGGTGACAGCCTGCTTCGATTGATCGGAGACGAATTGCCTTCCAATCCCTTCCTCGAGTCTGCGGTGGAAGAGTATCTAGATGCGAGTGGGGATAGGGAGGTCCTAAAGAGCAGTCGTGCTGCCATCGAACAAGAAGTATCGGCAATAAGGTCTCTTCTAAAGACGAAGCTCGAGATGGCAGAGCACGAACTCTCTATTGCCAAAGCTATTCGAGAGAACAAGCAAGACTCACTAATGGATGAAAGGAAAAAGACGGTCGTAGTCACGCCTCGCGCCGTGACTACGACCGTCAGCTGGCTGCTCTTGACAATCTTGAACAGCGTCAGCTCGACGCTCGACTCAGCAGTGCTCAAAGTGTCGTTCCACGAGTTTCTCTAGCGCTCACCAACACGTCGCTTGCCGATGCGATGACCTACGTTCTTCAACTTGCGGGACTCGATTATCACTTGCGCAAGAACACCGTTGTCGTTGGCACGCCTTCTGAACTCAAGGCCTTACATTGAGTGGGGGCACGAGATGCGACGCGAACGCTTCCCATTCCCACGGAACGCGATGCCCACAGGCCGGAGCACTCAGATACCTGCCCTGCGGTAGCGTGGTCACCGCTTCGCGACCGAGTTCGCTGAACTTGGTATCCTCCTCGCCGCAAACCCACTGCACACGACACGTGATCTTCCCTAACTGATCCCAGAGTGGTTCTTGGTTCCCGAGTGACCATTGTTGGAAACAACGTGCCATCCTCGGGTCAAATCGTTCTGGTGGGGGGAGCGTAGAATCTTCATTGAAGACCGGTTGCGCGTTCCAATCACGGATGACGTCTTGGAACGGTTCTTGTTGAAAGCGTGTGAGCCAAGCTTGATCACGAGCGCATCGTTCGGCACGACCGACGCGCAAGCCCGGGTGGGCTGACACAATGGTGGCGCGTTCCCATAGCGCTGGTGCAGCTAGTAGGGCGTGCAGTGCAAGCCTGCCGCCCATGGAGTAACCGACGAGTTGCGGATGGGGGTCTTCCGCTGCCACGGTCGTGACCCACTGGTTGGCCCAGTCAGCCAAGTCCGTTCCTGGCTCTGTCGACCAGAGATCGACGTGGCGGGCGCCAGGAAAGATCGATTCCCAGTCGTGGTAAGCCCCTAAAGCTCCATGCAAACACCAGAGCATCAGCCATTCTGTTGGGTAGCTTGGGCTTCCAGCCCAGGACTCCGGCTGGAAGCCGGAGCGACATTAAGACTAGGTAGTAGCGCCATTGCTAGGGATCGTTTCTAAAGAGCTCTCCGATTTCCTGGCGTTGTTCATTAGAAATAGGTGCCGCGTTTAGGGTCGCTTCGGCACTCTGCGGATCGCGTTCCTGCCATTGTTCGAAGACTTCATGCAGCATCTCCGTCTGGTGACCGAGATCGCTCAAGCTGAGTGCCCATTGGTAAGCAGCGTCTGGATCGCTGGGAGCAATGTGTTCGACCAATCGCCGCGCGGCGATATCGCGAAGTTCACCTTCAGGAAGACTGCCAACCCATTCGGAGGCTCCTAAGCTATCTTGCTCGACCCAATGATCGGCCACGCGTTCAAAAGCGTGGTGTTGGGCTTCGTTCTCTTCAGGCAAGGTCTGCGCCCAGTTCGCTGCAGCCTCTGGGTCGAACCGACTCCAATGAGAGGCGAGATCCCCCGCCATGTCACTGTAGGCGTCTGCGGGGGCCGTTGAGAAATCCATCTGACCGATCATGTTGGCCGCTGCTTGGGGATCATTGTCAGCAATGGTGCCGATCACACCGCGCATGGCGGCAAGGCTCGTGTCGCCTTCCAAGTTATTGGCCCATTCTAACGCGGCACCAGGATTATCACGAGCCCAGTGATGAGTAGCCTCTGAGACCGCATCACGTTGCTGACGAGGGTCTGATAGGGTGAGGGCATACTCGGCGGCACTTTTAGGGTCCTGTCGGGCCCACTCCTGGGAAACCTCCCGGAGCGCTTCACGCCTGGCTACGGGATCCAAGGTGTCTGTCCAGGCCAAGGCACTTTGAATGTCCTCTTGGGCCATTCGGTGGGCAATCTGTCTAGCAAGATCGTTGCGCTGACGACCTAGAGGAAGTTCGTCTGTCGTTACAGCGTCGAACGCTGCAGCAGCGAGTCTCGGATCAGAATGGGCAATGGCATCGAGCGCTACTCGGATTCCTTCGGGACCAAGCTGATTCGCCATGGGAAGAGCGCTGATTGGGTCGCTCATCGCCATACCTTCCAAGGCAGCATGAACCGCGCGTGTGCCTCCTGTCGCGGCCAAGTCCAGGATACCCTCGCCGCCCGGATCTCTTTCCGCCCACACTCTGAAGAGGGCTTCGATGGGGGCGTTCTGAGTGTCATTCATAAAAAAGTCTGCGAGGAATGGCAGGCCATCCAAGGTCGTGTGGTGGGTCATTGCGCTGATGGCCTCTTCACGTTGGCGACGAGTCTCCAAACCGCTGTAGGCGTCCAAGGCGCTAGCAACGTCTCGCTCCGCGAGTCTCGCGAAAGCATGGTGAATGACTTGCTCTTTGAGTCGTGGATTCGTCTCGTAAGTCATGGCATGCTGGAGGGCAGCGAGAGGCTGATCGTTTGCCCAGCGATCATAGAGAACGCGTTTCAGCATTCGTGCTTCGGGACTTTGGTCGTTGGAATTTCGTAACTCATCTAGCATGGCGACGAGCTCGCCAGGCGGCACGTTGTCGAGCGCACGATGCTTGTCGCGTTGCTCTGATAACGAAAGCAAGTGTGCTAGCGTAGGCGTGCTCTGAACGTCGCTGTTTGGGGTGTGCTCGTTGCTATCCGATTCGTTTGCGTCCTCCCCCGATCTTCCCCTCTCGAGGTCAAGGCCCGGAGCCGCGACCTCGAGAGGGCCTTCATGCTCAGCCGCTGCCGTTGTCTTGATGCGCCGCTCCAGGGCCATTCCACCTAAGAAGGCGAGGACTAGAAGTACTAGATGGACAACGGGTTTCACGGTTCAAGTCTACTCCATCTCAAGGAATCGACAATCCTTGTGTGGCATTTGACACCTTGGCTGAATTCGGATGGACTTTGGTCATCATGAAGTTCTTTGTTTTGTTCGGAGCCCCCGTCCTCCTTGTCTTCAGCCTGGTAACGGCAGCGCCGCCAGCAGCGGAAGTGCCAGGTACAGTGGAGGCCTCCAAGGACGGATTTTTGGCGGATGAGCTCAGCCGTGTGGACGCCGCTGCCGATGGCTGGGAGAGCGAAATCTTTCACGATGCGATCAAGCCGCTGGTCAACTATTGGGTGGCTCCATTGGCAGAGCGTTCGTGGGATGCAGAGATTGTGAAAGAGATCAGCCCCAAGATTGGGGTGGCAGAGATGCGACCTTCGAGTCTCACAGAAATGCGACTGGCCGGAGGTTTCGTCGTGCGCCGACCTCAAGGAGCGATCAGTCAGGAGGCTTCCGAGACGGACTTGAAGAAGGCGGTCGAAGGATGGTTTCAGCCGTTCGATCCTAAAGAGCCACTGGACATTCACACCAAGATCTTTCGTGTCGTCATGGAGGGCAATCGCGGGATCTCAGGAGTGTATGTCGATGTGACTGGGGCCGCCCGTGACCAAGGATTTGTGCAACAGAATATTACTTGGAAGATCAATTGGTCTCGCAATGATGCAAGCAGCGCATGGCACATGGATAGCCTTGTGCTGGCAGAGTTTGAAGAAGTGCACGCAACAGAAACCAAGCCGCTCTTTAGCGATGTCACCATGGCGGCGCTGAGTGAGACGACGGCCTGGAAAGAGCAATTGCGCTATAGCATTGATCACTGGCGTTTGCGGTTGGAAACGTCTCTCTCCATTGAGCCGGGCGGCATCAATGGGATGGCGCTTGGCGATGTGAACGGCGATGGCTTGGAAGATCTCCTTTACACAGATTCTGGAGGATTGCCCAAGCGTCTCCTGCTTCATCAGGCGGATGGCACGCTTGTAGATGTTACAGAAAAGTCGGGCCTTAACATCCTGGATCGCAGCCGTGCAGCCTTGTTTGCCGACCTGGACAATGATGGGGATCAGGATTTGGTGCTTGCGTTAGAAGATCAATTGCTCTTCATGAAGAATAACGGCAAAGCGATCTTTAAAAAGGGGGGCTCTGTAACTGCGGCTGCTCGTGTGCATGGCTTGGCCGCTGCTGATTATGATCGCGACGGCTTTGTCGATGTGTATGCCTGCAGTTACGGGCGGGATTTCTCTACCTTTGGTGAGGATGGCGTGCCACTACCTTGGGACGATGCTAACAATGGCGCCGCCAATGCGCTCATTCGAAATGGCGGTAATTGGAAATTTGCCAACGTGACAGTGACGGCTGGCCTGGGTAAAAATAACAACCGCTTCTCCTTTGCGGCCTCTTGGGAGGACGTGAACAAAGACGGTTGGATGGATCTCTACGTAGCGAATGATTTCGGAACAAACAACTTCTATCAAAATTACCAAGGAACGTTCACGGACATTGCGGGCCAAGCTGGGGTCGAGGACCGGTCGCCTGGCATGGCGTCCACTTGGGGCGACGTGAATGGCGATGGCTTGATGGATCTCCAAGTGAGCAACATGTTTTCAGGTGCCGGAAACCGGATTGCCTTTCAACCTCAGTATAAGCAAGGCAGTCAGTCGGAAACGATCGCGAGTCATCAACGGTTTGCGCGAGGCAATACCCTTCTGATCAACCGTGGTAATGGGACGTTCAGCGATGAAAGTGTAGCCACGGGGATCACGTTAGGCCGCTGGGCTTGGGGGCATCAGATGGCGGATATCAACAACGATGGGAGGCTTGATTCCCTCGTGGGGAACGGGTTCATTACGGGCCCTGAAGAAGACGATTTGTGAAGTTTCATGTGGCGGCGCGTGGCGTCGCAATCACCGGATCAGATGGGTGGTGCCACAGATGGCGTCATGGCCTATAAACTGGCTTATGCCGCCATGTCAGAACTGCTCTTCAGCGGGAAGTCGCTGTCAGGGCGTGAGCGCAACAGTCTCTTCCTCAATGTCGGCAATCGCCGTGATGGCATGCCTGGCAAATTTGCCAACGTGAGTTTCCTGAGCGGCTTCGGAGTCAATGATGATACGCGTGGCGTTGCCATGGTTGACTGGGATCAAGACGGTGACCTCGATGTGTGGCTAACGAACCGGACTGCCCCTCGCTTGCGTCTACTCCGCAATGATCTCCCAAAGGCAGGCGCGAGTTCCCTACAAGTTCGTCTTGAGGGCATGACCTGCAATCGCGATGCTATCGGTGCTCGACTCGAACTGACTTTGCCATCGGGACGCAGACTCTATCAAACCCGTCGTTGTGGCGAAGGTTTTCTCACTCAGAACAGTGCGTGGATCCACTTTGGTCTTGGTGCCGAAACGGTGGGATCCATGGTCCTGACGGTTCATTGGCCCGATGGCAAGACCGAGAACTTCGCGAAACTTACGGCGAACAAGCGTTGGCATGTGCGTCAGGGAGCAGGGAAACCGACTGAGGCTGCGCCCGTTTCTCAACCAGCCCTCGCCAGCAGCGGCGTGACAGTAGAGCCTTGGAGCGGAGCTTCCCGCACGGCATTGGTTGCGCGGGTTCTCATGCCGAAGGTGACGGGTGCCATCATTCAAAAGCAACCCAAGTCGGCTGCCACGAAGCGAGGTAAGCTTTACCTATTTGCTGCTTCGTGGTGCCAGCCTTGTGCCGTGGAGTTGGCGGAACTGGCCAAGGCTGCTAGCACGCTTCGCAAACAGGGAATCGAAGTCGAAGTGCTCGCCGTGCCTGCTGAAGGCGTCACGGCCGAAGAAGAGTCCAAAGCGATGAGCAAGCTTCTCAAGAAGGTGAAGGCTCCATTCGGTGCACGTGTGATCGATGCCACCCAAGCTGGAGCGCTCGATGTGTTTCATCGGTCGTTCTTGAGCATGCGACGGCCGTTGCCGCTTCCATCTAGTTTCCTAGCCGACGCGCAGGATCGTTTAGCTTTCATCTACCGAGGTGCAATCACCACCACTCAAATTATCACGGACGTCCCTGCGCTTGCGAAATCACCAGAGCGTGTGCGACAAGAAGATCTGCCGTTCCAAGGGCAATGGATCCGAGACTTGCCTCCTTCGGATCTCATCAATGCACTCATCGCCTGGAAGAGGGAGGGCTACTTGGCGTATGGGCAGCGTTACCTGCGTGATCAGCTTGATCGGGAGACGAATCTTCCGCCAAAGCGACGTAGTGTGCCGACGTCTCGCCTAACGCTGTGGTGTGAGCATCTTGTCGACTTTAGCCGCTTGCAGAACGATGAGGTAGGCGTAGTGGATGCGTATCAACGGGCATTGGTCTTTGATCCAAATTACCTGTCGGCACTCTCTGGGCTTGGATCGCACTATGGCAGAGCTGGCAAGATTACTGAAGCGGTGCCCTATTTTGAGCGAGCAGCGAAGCTTGCGCCGAATGATAGTCGGGCTCTTCAAGCGCTGGGGGTTGCTCGAGTGAAACAGAATAAACTTACTGAAGCTCGTGATCTTCTCCTCCAAAGTGTACGCCTGAATCCTCGTGACCTAGCAATCAGAATCGATCTCCTGAAAGTGCGCATTAGTTTGAAGGAATGGCAACTGGCACGGACCGAGGGCATGCAGCTGTGGCGAGCGGCGCCGGGCAATCAAGCTGTAGGCGCATTGTTGCCTAAGATCCTGCCGAATCTCTCAAAGGCAGATCAGGCTAAGCTGAAGCAAGACGTGGAAGCGGTCATGCGCCAGGCGCGTCAGCGTTAAGGGTGTTGTAGCCGGCGTATTGTTAGAAGCGTATCAAAGGGGGCTCTCGCTGAAGCAAACGCTACGAGTTAGTGCTAATTGGAGGCCGCAGCCGAGATCACATCAAGCAGGCGACTCTTTGAGTTTGCCCATTGGGCGAGCTGTTCTCGTTCAGCTTCGTCAAGTGGAGCCTCAGTGATGGAAGCAATGGCTCCTTGGGGGTCGACTAGAAGCCAGTGACCAAGAGAAAGCTCTACGGCGCGTTTCTGAAGAGAGGTCTCAGCGATTTCCAAACTGAGTTTGTAGGCGGATCGAGGAGTGCTGCCTGGTGTTTTTATAAGATGTTCAACCTGACAGAGTCTCCAAAGGTCGAGCAGAGCGGGATCTTCCTGACTGGCGGTCCAGTTCCGAGCCTCTTCAGGGGCTTGCTTCATCCAGGATCTAAATGAAGCCTCTAGCAGTGAGATTTTTTTGTGGGATACCCAATGTTTACGGACGTCTTCACCCGAGGTCGTGGGCTCTGTCGCTGTGTCCTTGGGCGGAGTCGGTGGTAGCTGCTCAGCCGAATCGGCGAAGGCCAGTAAGGGATCGTCATTTGAGGACGCGAGGCGGTGCTCAACGATCAGGTTGCGCATGCGCTTCCGGTCACCATCGCTTGCTTGAACGAGCCAGGCTTTCAGAAAGTGCAGGCGCTCTGAGTCATCGCGAGCGAGCGCAGATACTAATGACAGGGTGTTTTCTGGATCTATCTGAAAGCGTAGCTGCAAGACCTTGTCGACGAAAGTGGGATCGTCACATACGAGGCCGAAGTTCAAGAGATCGGTGTCGTTAAACTCGTGCCAGTCCGCGATCAGTCGGGCTTGGGCGTATGAGCGCACGGGAGGCTGGTAGGTTTGATAGATTTCGTAGTCTTGTCGAAACCCTTCGATGGATTTAGCGGTTTGCCAGTTGGTAATGACTGCGCTGAGCTCTTCTTTCCAATACCGGGCTGACGGTAAGCGATTTTGAGGAAGCAGCGAAGTCCCTCCGAGCGATGAAGGCAGAAGGTTGTTGGCGACTTGTCGGATGGGTTCGCCAAAGAACCAACCGAGGGTGCTGAAAGTCAAAGCCACGAGGGCAATTTCTGAGACGCGTTTCACGGCTGTGGCCTCTCTGGGTTCGTTTCTTTGAGGCTCGTTTGAGCTTCTTGAGCAGCCTTAGGGTCGATCTTTGTCCATACTTCTACGAGATTCGTGACCAGCACTGTTCGGGTCGCACCAGGCTGGAGGGTCGCGAGCCAACTGCGTGCAGACTCAAGATTATCCGTCTCTGGAGACTCGAGAAGCTTCTTAATAATGCCGCTAGCTGCGGCATCTCGGTTTGGTCCTGGATTCAGGTTGGTGACAAAGCGAGCACAGCGTTCGCTATCGATCCCGTGCCAGGTTTGAGCGAGCTCCGCGAAGGAGCCCACGTAGGCGGGGTCTTCGAGGTGATCTAGCAAACGTGCGGCAGCCGTTTCGGGCATTTCTTTGGCAAGCTGGCTGACCCATTCTCCCACGACAACAGGATGTTCTTCTTCGTCTGTCTGCAAAATCTGATTCGCCCATGCGAGATCGTGATTAACGAAGTGTTTTGCGGCGACATCTAGCAAGGGCTTCTGTGTCTCTGGGCTTAATGCAAGAATCCAGCGCGCGGCATTCTTCGGATCTGCTTGAGACCAGGCGCGGGCCAGTTCGATTTTCCCGACATATGAGAGATCGACCAATTTTGTTTCTAGGAAGCTGAAATTGTTTGGTAAGTTTTCGAGGAATGATAGTGCTTTCTCTGGCGAGTGTGATGCCCAGCCTCGGATGACACCATTGATCACACCTTGATCGAGAAGAGCAGGGGAGAGCTTACTTAGCCATTGCAGCGCCACTTTGGGAGATTCACGAGCTTCTCCTTCGAGGATTTGAGTAAGCACGCTGATGACATCGCGATCTGCTGCGGCTTGGCGTCCCCAGTGATCCTTCAGCGTTGCGAACGCGTGGAGAACCATGCCCGTGGGTAGTTGGTGCGACCAGCCGATGCCGACGCCACTTTCCGGGTGGCGTAGTTGACCAAACCAGTTGCCCGCAGCTTCGGAATCCTGCAAGGCCCATGCTTCAAGAAACTGACGTCCGGTCTTGTTCAGTTCGTCGACTTGCGAAGCTGTGGCGATGGCGGCATCGAGGTCTCCAAGCTGGGCGAGGCGATCCAAGATAGCACCAAGAGTCTGTGTGCGTTCCTGGCGATCTTCGATCTGAAGGGCGGCCCGCATGGCCGTCTTTGGTGCTCGCCATGCCCACCTTTGGAGTATCGAGTTTGGAGAGTCTGTTAGATGCCAGCGAGCGCCATTGTGACATTCTGTAGCATGGGAAAGAGCGCTCTCGCCATCGAGTTCGATCCATTGCCAGAGTGCGTGCTCTTTGGAGGCAAGATGTGTGATTTCGAAGGTGTCAGGATCAGTGTGGTGTCGGTACGCTTCGGCGAACTCTTTGGCATTTGCTTTTCGCAACTCGGGAGGGACGCGGGGATCATAATCAACGATTTCGGGCGCGGGCGGTCGTTCCACCTGGCGCCGCATGCTGAAGCCCACCAGGAAACTGATGATGCCGAGCATACAGAGGAGCTGATGAAACCCATTCGTCATCACCTACCAATAGCGCTAGGGTGTAAGTTCCGCAATCGCCACTCTTCTTGGTGGTAGGCTGGGGACTATCTCTTGACGCGCTCCCATTCTTCGATGGGTTTGCTCTTCTATGGATCAGACGCTTTCCTACCTGACTGCGGTTCTTGCTCTCGGTATTACGGCGCAGTTGCTAGCGTGGCGGTTGGGGTTGCCCTCGATTCTTTTCCTCCTCGCTTTTGGCTTTGCCGCTGGTGAGCTGTGGATGCGGCCTGACCAGATTATTCCGGAGTCATTGCTCTTTCCGATCGTGTCGCTCTCGGTAGCCATCATTCTCTTTGAGGGGGGGCTAAGTTTGAAATTGAAGGAGCTCAAGGAAGCGGGCACACCAGTGCTTCGGCTCTGTACCTGGGGAGTGGTGATTTCCTGGATACTCACGACCCTGATTGCGCGTTTCATCCTTGGCTTTGAATGGGGGATTGCGAGTCTTTTGGGGGCGATTCTTGTCGTGACTGGCCCAACCGTAATCGCACCGCTCCTGCGAGTTATTCAGCCGTCTTCTCGGGTGGCTTCGGTCGTGAAGTGGGAGGGGATTGTCATTGATCCGATCGGAGCGACGTTTGCTCTGTTAGTTTTTGAGGTGGTCAGCGCGGTGAGTCTGAAAGTGGCTGCTGTTGACGTGGCACTAACTTTGGGAAAGACGATCGCAGTTGGTGTGATTTTTGGCTATGTCGCTGGCTTGGTAGTGACGCGACTGTTAGAGCGCTATGCGATTCCAGATTATCTGCACAGTATATTCCTGTTAGTGGTCGTGGCTGTTCTGTTCACGGCGTCTGATGCCCTCCAGCATGAGGCGGGCTTGCTGACTGTAACGATCTTTGGTGTCTATTTGGCGAATCAAGACCGGGCACGTGTCCGGCACATCATCGAGTTCAAAGAGAATCTTCGAGTGCTCTTGATTTCGACGCTGTTCATCGTGCTCAGTGGGCGCGTGAGTTGGGCGCAGATCTCTGAACTTGGCTGGCGAGCGCCCGTCTTTACGCTCGGGCTCATTCTTCTGGTGCGGCCGGTTTGCGTGTTCCTTTCGATGTGGAAGACGCGCCTGCCGACGAACGAGAAGATTCTTCTGAGTGCGCTGGCACCTCGAGGAATTGTCGCCGCTGCGGTGACCACGGTGTTTGCTCTCAAACTGCTAAAGACCGCAGATGAAGCAGATCCAAGTGCCGCGGTGTTTGTTCAGCAGGCGAATCAGTTAGTGCCTGTCGTTTTCACTGTTATTGTGGGAACGGTGGCAATTTACGGTCTCTTCGCTAAACCGATCGCTCGGCGTCTCAAGTTAGCGAGCCGGAATCGCGTAGGCATTCTTTTTGCCGGGGCGAGTTCGTGGGTGAGACAACTCGCGAAGACGTTGCATGAAGAAGGTGTCAGCGTCCTCTTGGTCGATACGAACCAAGAGAACGTCAAGCAGGCGAGGCTCGCTGGGCTGAACGCCACCCGCGGCAATATCGTGTCCGAGTCGGTCGTCGAGGAGCTCAATCTCGCTGGGATCGGAAGATTGCTAGCGGTGACACCAAATGACGAGAGCAATAGTCTAGCTGCCCACGAGTTTTCGCATCGCTTTGGTCGCCGAAACATCTTTCAACTCTCGACTGAAGATAAGCCTGATAAGTTAGAGCGCGATCACATGAGCCAAGATTTCCAAGCGCGGTATCCTTTTGAAGGCATGCCCAGCTTTGCCTACCTGGAAACTCTTCATGAACGCGGGTTTGTCTTCAAGAAGACACGCGTGTCCGATCAGTTCAATGAATCGGAGTTTCGGAAACTCTACGGTGAGGAAGCGGTCGTGATGTTCATGATCGAGGCGGATGGAGAGAGCCTTCACTTCATCACTCCGAACCGCCCGTGTGAGTGGAATGAAGGCCAGAAGATCTTGGCCCTGGTGCCTCCTGTCGAGACTGCCGCTACAGACTAAGGCGTGACGGTCAGGACGCCGCGCATGAGCTGGCCGTGTCCTGGATAGGTGCAAACGTAGGGATACTCGCCAGGCGTCTTTGGCACGTCAATATACAGCACATACTGACGTCCGGGTGCGATCTGCGGCGTCGATGCAAGCACTTCGGGGATCGTGGGAATGAAGTCCTGTTCGATGGCCTCGGGGCCGATATCGATCGAAGCTTTGAGAACCTTCTCTAAGCTATCAGGTGCTAACAAAGCCAAGTTATGCATTAGCTTCATGGGATCATCGTTGATAACCGCGAGAGCGAGTTTGCTGCCTGCTTTAGCTATTAAGGTGTCTTTGTTATACTTCATGTTCGCGAGCATGCCGATCGTTTCTTTGCGTGCTTGTTCAAAGCCTTCAGGAACGAGGCGGACTTCTGCTTTGCTCAAAGCATCCATGGCAGCGCGTTCGGCTGGGTCAGAGATCTTTTCTAGGGATTCTTTGCGGAAATTCTCAATAAAGCCTTCGAAGCTGGCGCCACCCTTGAAATTCCGTGCTTTGGCGAACCACGTGAAGTAGTCCTTCCTCAGCTTAGGTGTCCATCCTTCGGTCGCGTTCTTTAAGGCATAGACGTAGTGAATCTGCTGTCGTTGTGGATTGCTCTCTTTCTGTTTTAGAAAGGTGCCGCCGTAGCCTCTGGATCTATTTAGAAGGGCATCATCAAACTCGATCTCTTCGAGGCTGACGGCATCTTGATCTAGCAGAGGCACGGTTCGTGCCACCACTTCAGGTGCGTTTAGATAGACAAGCATGGCGACAAACTCGCGATTGAGAGCGTCGGTTGCAGCCGGGTAGTAAGGAAGGATTGCTTCTGTGAAGGCTTTGGCAAGCTCGGGGGCTGGTCGGCCCATGCGGATAAAGCAGAGCGACAGCACGCGGTGGGCTTCTAGTTGTTGAGCCTCGGGCATGTCTGCGAGTGGCAAGCGGCTTAATTGATTCAACAATGCGGGCTGATCGCTCTTCTCGCCTTGGCGTGCCAACGCCAGCAACGCAGTGAGTCTTGCCTGGGGGTTAGGCTCGTTAAGCGCCCGCTCCCGCCATTCTGAAACGGGCTGATGTTCAATTGCGGTACGTGCCGCGTAACGGATGAAGCGATCGTTGTGCCCAAGACTAGGCCAAGCCGCGTCGACGGCTTTGGAATCTACCCTACCGTGAAACTTTTCTAACTCATGTCTAATATTGCGCTCCGTCCAGCCCAGCTTGTTGCTGCCGTTTGCCAACTCAGTCGAAGCGTTCCCACGGTAGCTCACACGGTAGAGTGCGGAATTCGTTCCACGTCCGCCCACCGCGAAGTAGAAGTTTCCATCTTTACCGATCACGCCATCCGTAACGTTCAAAGGCACGCCGGTGACGAACTCTTCTTTCGTGGCGGCATAGGTGGACCCTTGCGGGGTCAGGTGAATTGCGTAGATCGTTCCGTATGTCCAATCGAAAGCGTAGATGGCATTCTGATATTTGGCAGGGAATTTCGCTCCGCGTCCTGACATGACACCTGTTGGGCATCCTGGGCCAATGTCTAATGATGGAGGCAGCGCATCGGGATACCAAGCCGGCCACTTCCCAGTGCCCGTACGCCAGCCGAATTCGGCGCCGCTAATGCAATGATAGATGCGCGTGGGTCGATACCAAGGCATGCCACTATCCCACTCCATGTCGGAGTCGTAGGTGAACATCTCGCCGTCCGAGTTGAATGCGATGTCATACTGGTTGCGGAAGCCGGAGCAGAAGAAGTCCCAGGCTTCGCCATCGGGATCGGTCTTGGCAATCCAGCCGCCAGGGGCGCGGATGCTTGCTGCGTGACCCCGGGCATCTGGGCTACGCGGGAGAAGCTGATCTTCAGCGTAGTTCGGCACAACCGAGGAGGATTCTGGAGCGGGTGGTTTGGTGTGGTTCCCGCCGAGGACAAAGAGGGACTCGCCATCGGGAGAGAGGACCACCGCGTGAGGGCCATGTTCACCGCCACCCTGCATCTTGCGGAGAGCAGTGATTTCATCGAGCTCGCCATCACTGTTTGAATCCGTAATCCGATACAATCCAGACCCGCGCCCAGCGACTCCCCCGCCGTTGACACACACATAAAGACTGTCAAAGGCCCAGAGTAGGCCGTGCGCCCCCGTGATCTCAAGTGGAAGCCGCTCAACCTTTGGCTCGCCTTGGTCTGCCATCGTCACGCGATAAATGCCTTTGTCTCCTTGGTCTGAACAATAGAGTCGACCTTCTTCATCGATGGCCATGGACACCCAGGAGCCTTGTTCGCCTTTCGGGACGTCATAGATCATCTCAACCTGGAAACCTTTCGGATGGACGGTCGCCTTACTCTTTGAACTTGCCGTAACGCCCGCAGACGAGTTCTTGCCAAACACGTTGCCCCAGGGGCGGTCTCCTAACTTACCGACAATTACTGGCTTTTGCCAGTCCTCGGTGTTCACACTGGGTGCTTTCCAGCCATCGCGCTTCGCTCCGGAAACGTGCCACTCGGCATCAGTGACGAGGGTTTGCGTATCCGTGGTGAGCCTGGCGATCAGCCCAGCAACACTGCCTTCATTTGTAGCTTGCACGGCGATGACATTGTCGCCGGGTTTCAGGTGCTTGGAGATGTTGAACTTATAGTGGGTCTCCCAGGCATCACCACTGCCGACCTTCTTTCCGTTGATGAATGCCGTGAAGCCATTGTCACAGGTGATTGAAAGGGTCGCCTGGTCTGGTTGCTTGCTTAATGTCCAGGCACGGCGCGCGTAGATCGTTTCGGATTTGGCGTCTTTGTCGGCCCAGATCCATTTGGGCGTTTGCGCCGCGTCCTGGGCACAAAGAGGAAAGAGCGAGGCTAGGAGTAGAAAGCAGGTAGTTGTGAGATTCTTCATGGACTGGCGAATAAACCCCGGGAGCGGATGTCTTGATCGATAAAGATAAAGATAAAGATTCGCTTAACCTGCATTCTTTTTTTAATATTCTAAAAAAAGAATATTATTGGAGTTACAAGTGCCTGGGAGATGCGAGCCGAGCTCGCATCCTCAATTTGCTTGAAGCGGGGCCCCTATGCGGGTGCCATTTCATGGAAGTGCTTGGGCTAGATCAGGTGAAGATTTCCAAGCCTCTCATCTACATGAGGCGACTAGGGGTGCTCACCGTTGAGCGCGAGGCAAACGGGATGATCTATCGCCTGACGGAACCGGTTCCTCCTCTCTTAACCGACAATCTCGCAAGCCTCCTGCCATCTAAGGAGACGACGCTGCCTTTTGAATGGGGCAATGTAAGACTCGCTGCCATTCTGAAGCGACTTGTGGATGACAATCAAGCCTGCCCAAAACTACGCTAGCCTCTGCCTGTAGCCTAACGATCACCTAACCATTCTATGTCCAAATCTATTGTTCTCATTCTTTGTACTGGCAACTCATGTCGCAGTCACATAGCCGAAGGAATCCTTCGTCATGCGGGTGGAGATTTCTTTGAGGTTCGCAGTGCCGGCTCCGAACCTGTGGGCTATGTTCATCCCATGGCGATCACTGTAATGAAAGAGATAGGCATTGATATTTCAGCACACGAATCAAAGTCTCTCGAACTCTTTCTTGAGGAGTCAATTGATTCTGTTGTGACGGTTTGTGGTAATGCTAAGAATGTGTGCCCGATATTTCCTGGAGACGTGAAACGTTATCACTGGGGATTTATTGATCCTGCTCACGCAGAAGGCAATGATGAAGAGGTCATGGCCGTATTCCGAGAAGTGCGTGACTTGATTCGTAACACGTTCGAGGCCTACGCTGCGGGCTACCGGATGGCATTTTCGAAATCATCCTAACGCAAGTCATGAGTGGACGCCAAGCTAGCTGGATTCAGGGGGGAACTACTCGGGACCTTTCTGCTGGTCTTCTTTGGTTGTGGTTCAGTGGCCACGTCTGTCAGCCTGGGTGCAAATATGGGTCTGTTCCAAGGGGGGCTCGGACTGAGCATCGCCATCTATCTCACGGGAGCGAAGCGAGTGCGATGATCTTCGGAGAATACTTTCCCAATCCCGGTGCCAAGCCGCTAGCGAAAGCTACTCGGAAAATGGTGCCCCATAGTACTGCGTGTTTTGCTGAAGCGTTAGGAGCTGCTTTGCTCGCCTTGGCCATCTTCGGCTTCATGTCGCGAAAGAATGAAGGGGCCCCCGGTCCGCTCGTGCCGATCGCTCTTGGCATCACCCTAATTACTCTTATTTGCATCTTTGCTCCACTGACTCAAGCAGGGTTCAATCCCGCTCGCGACCTGGCTCCACGCTTCTTTTCGTTCCTGGTCGGATGGAAGGAAATCCCGTTCACTATGAATGGTGTCGGTTGGCTCACCGTGTATGTGGTGTCGCCGTGTGTGTGGGCTGTGCTAGGTGGCTTTATTGGGTCAAGGATCCGCTATTCCTGAGGCTTGTTAGGTTCTTCGTCAGTGTCGACACAGGGGCTCTCGCGGCGCATGAGTTCATCGAGGGCGCGCACGGCTTCGCGACCGACACTCATGAATCGCTTGCGGTCGTGGCGATGAGCTGCGATCTCTCGCATGGCAGCCTCGTCACCTTTGCGGTAGAGCGCGGTCGCTCGAGTGGCGTCGGTTTCGTCCATACCAAGGTGTTTGAGAATGTCAGTTCCCATGCGGAGAGAGGAGTCTAACGTATCGCGGTAGATCAGTTCCTCGCCTGCATCGATGAACTCGTAAGCATCGACACGGCCATGGGCGCGCAGGAAGATCTGGAGATGGGGGTAGAACTCACGAGCAGTTTGCGCAATTTTTAGTGCCGCGTCCTGATCCTTGAGTGCCACGACAAGCACCTTCGCATCAGCAGCTCCCGCTGCAGTGAGAAGATCTGGGCGAGCGGCGTCTCCGTAATGAATGGGGATGCCGAGGTCGCGTAAAAGATCGACTTGTTCAGCATCACGGTCGAGCACAGAGCAGGCGAAGCCCTGGCCCCGGAGCAAGCGACCCACCGTGTGTCCAAAGCGGCCGAACCCACAGATAATGACAGGCGCGCCTTCATCAGTCACATCAGGTTGGCGCTCAGGCAGGTCACTGCTACTATTTTTAATAGCCTTAGAGTGATGGTAGGCGCGGCCAAAGAGAAGAATCAAGAGAGGCGTCGCCGCCATAGAAAGCGCGACGGCTGCTACGACAGTAGGAGCGGTTGTGCCGGCGATGACTCCAGCGCCTTGCGCCACTTTGATAAGAACGAAGGCAAACTCACCTCCAGCGGCAAGAGCGGCAGCGACCAAGTAGGCTCCAGCATTGTCCGAACCATTGAAGCGAGCGAGTAGAAAGATGACGACTCCCTTTACGAGCACAAGCGTAAGCGTTAGGCCTAACACCAGGCCCAGGTTGCTACCAATGTGGCCAAAGTCGATTCCCATGCCAACACCAATAAAGAAGAGTCCCAATAAAAGGCCTTTGAAAGGGTCGAGGTCTGCTTCGAGTTCGTGCCGGTACTCGCTTCCGGCCAGGACCACGCCAGCGATGAAGGCGCCTAGCGCGGCTGACAGGCCCACTTTGGTCATGACGAGAGCAACGCCAATGACGAGCAATAGCGCGGCAGCCGTAAACGCCTCACGCTGCTTGGTCCCGGCCACGGCTCGAAAGAGGGGGCGCATGCCTAGCCAGGACAGAGCAATCACGGCGATGATGGCGGCGAGGGTAACTAAAGCACGTACCATTGGTCCGAGTTGCTCTAGCCAGGCGACAGAGCTATGAGCACCCTCCATCGTATGGGCGCCTCCTGTTCCTAGAAGGGGTAACAGAGCGATGATCGGAATGACGGCGACATCCTGAAAGAGAAGAACGGAGAAAGCATCGTTCCCTGGATCAGAGCGCCGCAAGCCGCGCTCTGCCAACGACTGCAAGACAATTGCAGTACTGGAGGGTGCGAGTATTAGACCGATAGCCACGGCTTCTTTCCAATCTAGTCCACACAGAAGTCCAATGCCGGTAAGGGCGATAGCTGAAAGGGCGACCTGACCACCTCCTAGACCGAGTAATGGACGGCGCATGCGCCAGAGCATCTTCGGACGTAACTCTAACCCAATCAAAAATAACATGAGCACGACGCCAAATTCTGCAAAGTGTGTGACGTCTTCTCCCTCCGCTCCGCCGATTAAACCAAGTCCCCATGGCCCAATCGCAGCTCCTGCTGCTAAGTATCCCAAAACTGCACCTGCCCCTGTCCATTTGCCTACCAACACTGCCACCAGTGCTGTTGCCAGATAGATAAACGCATAGAGGAAGCCGGTTTCGAAAGCCATGAACTAGACATAAAGAATGTGTAGAGACAATCCAGATCGAAATGTGGGTTTAGGAATGTCCTGAATGAATTCGACGTTTTGCCAATAACGTGAAACCATAGAACCAAGCGATGCGATTCTTTACTTCTCTTGCCCTCATTGGGTCCTTCCTCTTGTGCGACTCTCATGGTGAGGAAAAGCCAAACTTTATCGTGATCCTAACGGATGATCAGAGTTGGGTGGGGACATCATTGCAGATTGATCCAAAGGATCCGAGGTCCAAGAGCGACTACTATCAAACGCCGAACCTCGAGCGTCTGGCCTCGATAGGCGTGTCGTTCACGGATGGTTATGCCCCAGCGCCTTTCTGCTGTCCTACCCGTCGCAGCTTACTTATTGGGCAGACCCCTGCCCGTCATCTCTATCAGAAAGACCAGAAGAGCTGGCCTGCGAAATACCGGAAACAGCTCAGTATTCCAAGAATGTTGAAAGCCGTCGATGCACATTATGTAACAGCGCACTTTGGCAAATGGGATTCGCGCTTCGACGGTGTCTTGCCTGAAGAGATGGGTTATGACGTGAGTGATGGAAAAACTGGCAATGACACGGGAGGGGGCAAGGGATCTGGCGGTCCTGCAGTTGCTGCAGACCCAAAGCTAATTGGAGGGATCACGTCCCGAGCGATAACCTTTATGGAGAACCAAGTCTCAGCCGAGCGGCCATTTTATGTACAGCTTTCGCACTATGCGGTCCATTTGGATATCTTCTACTCCAAGGGCGCAATGGCCCGGGCTAAGGCGAGACCACCGGGTACAAAGCATACGATGGCAGAATTTGCGGCAATGACAGACGATGTCGATCGAGCAGTTGGCGAGGTGTTAGACAAGGTGGAGTCTCTTGGTATCAAAGAGTCTACCTATGTCTTCTTTCTTTCCGATAATGGTGGTCGAGAGGCGATCCCGATGGCTCCAGAGGCGAAGTTGCCGTTGAATCATCCACTCCGTGATGGCAAGGGCAGCGTTTACGAGGGCGGCATTCGCGTGCCGTTTGTAGTTGTCGGTCCAGGTGTGAAACAAGGGAGCCTTTCGCGAGTGCCAGTGACGGGATTGGATATCCTGCCGACCCTCGCTGATCTCGCAGATTATCGGAGTCCCCTTCCTGATTCACTTGATGGTGGGAGTTTAAGGCCGGTGCTTTGTGGTGGCGATACGGTGACGCGGGCTCGGCCATTCTTGATTTTTCATCAAGCGGTGGCTCGGAAGGCTCAATCGGCAATTCGCGAGGGAGATTTTAAGCTGGTGAAACATTGGGAACAGAAGCAGGTGGAATTGTTCGATCTTTCTCAGGATCGATCCGAAGCTCGCAATCTTTCTCAGAAGATGCCTGACGTGCGGAAGGATCTCGAGAGGAAGCTCGATGGCTTTCTCTCCGAAGTCGGCGCCGAGACTCGGAAAACCATGAGCAAGAAGAACAAGGCCTCGGCCTCCCCTTAGTTAGTAGGTTTGAATCGGCTCGGTCCGGCTTGACCAAGTGGCCGGGCTTTTTACGATTTTTCTCATGATAGGCCAGATGTGGTGGATTCTTGTTGCCTTGACCCCGGCCGGTGTGGTGATGGCTCAGTCTGAGTTGGAGGCACAGTTATTGCGGGTTGCCGGGGGCAATCGGCGGCTAGCAATGGTGCCATTCCAACAGGCGGAAGCCCTGGTTGTTCAATATGAAACACTTGTCGAGACGCAGCCTCTTCTTGAACAGCTTCTAGCTTCAGCGAGGGAAGCGGGAGCGCTCGCTGCGCAAGTCTTCACAGATGAGGATGCAGCGCTAACATCGCCTCAGGAAACTCTTGCTGGTTGTGAAGAAGAAGCTGCCCGAGTTAAGGAGGGGGAAGATAGGAGTTTGCTAGATTTGATTCCTAAGCTTGCGCTCTCAATTGAATGCTATGTGCTAGTCGAAAGCGTGGCCTTGACCAAAGAAGAAGCGCGGCGACACGCTTCCGACATGGAGGACCCATTGCTGCATGCCGTCACGACTCCTATCGAAAACTTCATCTATCAATGGTTTCAATCGGGCGATCTTGTGACCTGGCAGAATCAGTCGATGGTCGCCTATTTAGCTGGGGACAAGAGAATCTCCTGGCAAGTTACCCCGACAACGGGCTCAAGAGCGTGGGCCGGTCCCAAGGAAAGGGGAGAAGCTTGGGCGTCTGTTCTCTACTGCCGTCTGGCCATTTCTCCCGTTAACCCGACGCAAGGCGATGGCCGTGGGATTGGACGATAGATGACATCAAGCCTTCTGAACGATTCGCTATGAGGACGCTTCTTCATTCCCTTCTCGTTACCTTTACATCGTTCTACACAATCAATGCTGCAGAGCTGATTGCTCTCGACGTGTGGCCGGACGGAGCACCTGAAAAGTGAGGCTTTTTCCCCGAGGAGGAATTGATTACAGTGAAAGAAGACGGATTGAAGCGTCTCAGTCATGTCAGTGAACCGGTGCTTACGGTCTACAAGCCGACAAACCCAAACGGAACTGCGGTACTCATCTGCCCCGGTGGAGGTTATCAAGGATTGGCCATCGAGCATGAAGGCACCCAGGTGGCTGAATACTTGAACACGATTGGCGTTACCGGCATCGTTCTCAAATACCGCGTTCCACGTCGCGATCCCGGGAATCCTCAGGAAGCGCCCTTGGCTGATGCTCGCCAAGCAATGAAGCTCGTTCGCGCGCACGCTGCCGAATGGGAGATTGTACCAGATAAAGTCTGTATGTTAGGATTCAGTGCGAGAGGACACCTCTGCGTGATGGCCGCTGTTCAGTTGCCGCCAGCAGAATGTCCAAATTTCATCGTCCCTGTCTATCCCGCCTACCTCACACTCAAAGAAGATGAGTTCACCCTTCGACCTGAGCTTAAAATCACGAAATCAACGCCGCCGGCCTGCTTGATCCATGCGGGTGATGATCGCATCACAGCCATGGGTAGCATCTTGCTCTATACAGAGTACAAGAAGCAGGGGATTCCTGCCGAGTTGCATGTGTATTCCGAGGGCGGGCACGGCTTTGGAATGAAGCCGAAAGGGCAGCCTGTCAACCAGTGGCAGGTTCGAGTCGCCGAGTGGCTCGGTGCTAGTGGTTGGCTGGGGAATTGATCCCTTGCGAGGTGTCATTGATTAGTTGACTGCTCCAAAAGGAAAGAAGCTTGGCGATTGCCTCGGCTTTTGGTAACAACGTCAAGATTCGTTTCAAGGTCTCCCAATATTGTGGAACCTCAGGCCTTGAAATGTTCGCTTGCCAACAGACTCCTAATAATAATGATCATCAAAACTATCAAGATCTTGCTTGCCTCACTCTTGCTTGCCTTACTGGCAAATGCACAGAGCGAGCCCGTTCTTTGGCTCAATTTCGATGACAACGTCGACGATCAATCGGCGGAAGGCAACGAGACGATGATTCTGAATGATGCGGCATACGGCACCGATGTGCCTGGGGCGCTTGGCGTTGGCAGATCACTCGTGCTCGCAAATGGAGACTGGGAAAACCAGGGTGTCCGTGTGGAGGGAACCGAGAGTTTGAATACAGACGAGTTCACCCTCGCCTATTGGATCAATCCCGCAGGGCCGCAAGGCAATGCAGGTCTTGAACGGCTCACCAGTCGTGGAGGAGATACTTTTGAAACGGCCATTGGAGATCGAAACGCGGTGGGCGGTGCTGAACCCCTCACGCTTAGCTATTATCAAGGCGGCTGGGAATCAACGGATATCACTGTTCCCGAGAAAGAATGGACGCACATTGCATGGCGCAACACTGAAGCAGGGGATCTCGAGCTTCTTGTGAATGGGGAACAGGTGTTCTCCGGCGTGGGGGTTCCTGCCGGAAATATCCCTGCGGATGCCCACATGACCATTGGGACTCGCCACAGTGAGGTCGAAGGGTTTGAAGGACTGATGGATGATTTGCGACTCTATGATGTGGCCCTAACGGATGAGGAGATCCTAGCATTGGTAACGCCAACGCCCAGCCTGCCGCCCTTCGTTGGCATATGGACGTTCGACGGTGACGCCGCTGATAGTTCGGACAACGGCAACGATGGTGAGCTTGTCGATGGCGCGACGTTTAGTGACGACACGGCTAGAGGTGAGGGTGGGCAATCGCTACTCCTCGCGGACGGTGGGCATGTGCTGGTGGAGCACTCAGAGTCTCTCAATATTACCAATGCCATTTCCATTGGTGCCTGGGTCAAGCCTGTTGGTGAAAATGCCTGGGATGGGGTGATTGCAAAGAACCCTAGTGAAGGCTCCGGCGACAACCATGCTGGCAACTACGAGCTACGGGTAGCAAGCGGCACTAGGCATCTCCACTTTCTACATCAGCAGGGCGGGGCCAATGATACAGCGACTCATGATGGTGGTGTGGAAACGATTATCGAGCCAGATGTCTGGACGCATGTTGTGGTAACGGCCGAGACCGAAAGCGGGGATGTGAACTTGTATATCAACGGCGAACTGATTAAGACTCTGGGAGGATTTGTCGCTGTTGAAGAGTTTCCGACCAATGAGAACCCCTTGTTTATCGGATCGCGGGCGGATTTGTTCACCTCCTTTGACGGTCTTCTCGATGAAGTGGTGCTACACAATGCCGTCCTCGACGAGGCCGAAGTCGAGAATCTCTTTAGCAATGGCTTGCGCCCACCTGGTGATGCCGATGGCGATGGCATGCCGGACGAATGGGAGGTGGCCAATGGATTAGATCCGAATGATCCCGCAGATGCGGCTCTCGATGGGGATGGTGATACTCTAACGAACGTGCAAGAGTTTGCGCGCCGAACCAATCCCAACGAAGTAGACACCGACATGGATGGCCTACAAGACAATGTGGAAACGAAAACCGATGTCTGGCTTAGCGCCACGGATACGGGCACGAATCCTACTCGGCCTGATACGGATAGGGACGGCTTGCTGGACGGTGTCGAAACAAACACCGGCATCTTCGTGAGCGCGGACGACACGGGATCGGACCCGCACGTAAAAGACACCGATGGCGACGGTGCCCAGGACGGTCTTGAAGTCTCGGGTGGTTTTGATCCAACCGATCCGCAGAGCGTAGCGTCAATCCAACTCAAGGGTGGTAACTTTACCGTTCGCCACGTCACGTCACCTTCCATTGCTGATCGCTCGTCGATGGAGGCCGTCTTGGCAGGCGAGGAGCAGCCTGTCGAAGAAATCACCGTGCAGCGCGGCTTCGTCAACTTTGCTGATGATCAGGCACGTGCCTTTAGAGACACGATTGAACCTTACCCACTTTGGGGGCCGGACGGCAATGATGAACGAGCGCCGGCGGTTGGTGGTGGACCCAACCATAACAATTTCGCGATTGAAGTGATCGGAAAGATCTTTATCCAGGAACCGGGCGGCATGGTCACGATCGGTGTCAATAGTGACGATGGCTTTGTCTTGACGATCGACGGGATAGAGATTGGGGAAGCTGGTAATCGTGGTCGTCAAGACAGTCTCTTTACAGTTGATCTTGCAGCGGGTCAGCATGACCTCATACTGACTCATTGGGAAAACGGCGGAGGAGCCGGAGCGAACATGTTTATCGCGCGTGGCTTTGGAGAACTTGCTTTTGAGGAGGTTGATTTCGAACTTCTCAACGCCTTTGACATTGGCCTGGCTCCATTAGACGGAGACGATTCGGATGGCGATAACTTGGCAGACCTCTGGGAGAACTTCTATTTCGGCGATTTGAGCAAGGATGGCTCCGGTGACGAAGACGGCGATGGCCTAACCGATCTTGCAGAGTTTCAGAATCGCGGTATTCCAACGGAGAAAGACACTGATGGCGATGGCCTGGAAGACGGCCCAGAGGTAAACATTCATGGCAGCAGTCCGATCCTTGTCGATACCGATGGCGATACGCTCTCAGACGGGGATGAAGTGACCGTGCATATGAGTGATCCTGCGTCCACGGATAGTGATGGCGATGGCGCGTTCGACTCGGTCGAGGTCAATCCTCAGTTCGACACCGATCCTAACGACGCGGCCTCCGTGCCAGACGTCATCGTTGCCCTCACCTCCGGTCCATGGATGGCCCCTGCTACCTGGGGTGGCACCGCCCCCACTGCTGGCAACAAATACGCTGCGCTTGCGGGGCTCTCCGACAAGCTAACGACGACAGACGGTTCGTTTGCAGGTGATTCGCTGACACTCATTGGTGCCACGCTGGAACTCGCACATTCGGGTGCTGTCGAGGTTGATTTGATCACTAGTAATGCGCTCATCCAGTCTTCCAGAAGCAACAGCATCTCCGGAAAGATCACGTTGGGAGGCGATAGCACCATTGATGTGGGCGACAACGAACTCTCGATTGGTTCGTTACTTTTGGGATCAGACGGAGTGAGGCTGACCGGTGGTTCCGCCGATATCCGTGCGGGTGAGATCCTAATCAATGGGCCTGCTAGTGCGCTGACTGGGAACATCGATATCATTGGCACGGACGTTAACCTTCTTTCGGTCAATGGCCTGGGAGGTGCGGGTGAAGGGGATGTTCTCCTCGAAGGATCCCGCCTGACCGTAAGCTCTCCAGCCACGTTCTGCGGCAGACTGCTCATTCGTGGCGATAACTTCACCCTTGGTCTGGATGCTGACCTATCAATGAACGATCTCCTTGGAGTTGATGAGAGTGGCAATCCGCAATTCAGCCTGCGCGCGGATCTACCTACGGCGACCTTCGGGGTAGAAGGCCTACTTGGCGCGGGCTTTGATGCCACGCATGCCACGGGTGCCGCGAACCTAATCCTCGATGAATCACTTCAATGTATCCCACCAGACTGTGATGACCCAACCGCGGATTCGGACGGTGATACAGTGACCGATTGTGATGAGCTGCTCGTTTATGGTACAAATCCTAACAACGCCGATACCGATGGTGATGGCCTCGACGACGCTGTGGAGATTGCCGGTCCAACCCTTCCCAAGGAGGCAGACACCGATGGCGATGGAATCGAGGATGGTGTTGATCCGGACCCACTCGTGTTCAATGCCGGTGGCGGAGGTGGTGCTGACAACCTCCTCGTGAATGGTTCCTTCGAGGAACCGGTTCTGAATAACGTCAATGTGAATAATCTAGGAACAGTACCCACGGGATGGAGTCAGACCGGGGACGATACGACCTGGAACTTGATTAGAAACGATGGTTCCCCTTACGGAAGTGGCGTGGACAACGCCGCCGAGGGCTCGCAGATCATCGATCTCAACGGGATCTTTGAGATCTTCCAGAACTTCACCCTGACCTCGGACACCGATGTCTTGTTTGGCGCTTCGTTTGCCAATCGCGAAGGTCATGATGGATCAGAGCCCTCGACGGTTGGAATCTATGATGCTGCAGGGGAGGAATTGCTCTCGCCGGAGGTGTCTGTGGACACTTCGGACGAACCGATCCCCTCGGACGTCTGGGTCAATGGTCAGGATGGTATCAGCCTCTCGGCAGGTGACTATCAAATCCGCATCGCCTTGAACAATTTCAACAATGTCGATGCGGTATTCGTCAATGTCAGTGGAGGTGGGATACCTCCCACCGCCGATACCGATGGCGACGGCGCGTCCGATGAAGCCGAAGGCATTGCCGGAACAGATCCCAACGATCCGACTTCATTCTTCCGAGTGACGACAGTCACTGGCAGCGGCAATATCCTGGAATGGTCTACGGTCGCTGGGAAAACCTACGATGTGCAGTACTCCGCAGACCTAACCACCTGGGAAAATGTCGCGACCGACGTTGCCGGTGGCACTCACGAAGACACCGATGCCGGTCGACTTGGCGGCGCTAGCGGGTACTATCGCGCAGCTGTTAGGTAGGGTAAGATTGCAATAGATTTTACTATCTTATTTGATTTAGTCGGGTGCCAGATTTGGATGTCATGAGCGTATGACAATCGAAATCCACAAGTTGATATAAGCAGGTCGAACGAAGTTTTAGAGTTCGACAGCGATGAAGCGCTACGGCATGTTAGAGGGTGTGTTTCGCGCCCTATTACACGCTGGATGCAGTCCATGCCGTTGTTGCTTGGTTGTTGCGGTTCTAATTGCCCTGAATCTTGGAAACAAGATGCATGGTCAAGATTTCATTATTTCAGAATTCTTAGCCGCCAGTATGAGAGGATTGCGTGACGACAATGGGGACGCTTCTGATTGGATCGAGATCTTCAATCCTAACTCAGAGCGTTTGTCCATGCAGGGGTGGAGCCTGACAGATGATCCAGACGACCTTGCCAAGTGGTCGTTTGCCGACACAGCGATCGAGGGACAGAACTTTCTACTGGTCTTTGCAAGCGGCAAAGATAGATCTGATCCCGCAGGTCTGTTGCACACCGACTTTGGCCTTGATCGCGATGGCGAATTCTTGGCGCTGGTTAGGCCCGATGGCACGATCGCCTCATCGTTCGCCTCCGAGTTTCCCCAACAGAGAACCGATGTTTCGTATGGTCGGCAAATGGACATTGCTGTGACTACCTTGGTTAAGGGCGATGCAGCAGCTTCGTTTTTAGCTTCGGTCGATGGTGCTGTGGACCCCAGGTGGCTGCAACTGGACTTCGATGACTCACATTGGGACGAGGTGACCATGGGAATTGGCTATGATTTGGCGGAACCACCTGAATTGGAAAGGGAGCTGGGGGACGTGTCGCAACCTGGTGATCTCGTGATGCCTACCTCGACGAGATCACCCGAAGGCGAAGAGGCTGATAAAGCGATCGATGACCGGAATGGGACGAAGTATCTGAATTTCGACACGGTCAACGCTGGCTTAACAGTGACCTTGTCACGTGGTGCGTCCGCTGTGACTGGGTTGCGTTTCACTTCGGCCAACGATGTGCCGAGTCGTGATCCGACACGCTTTGTGTTGTCGGGATCGACTGATGGCAGTGTCTTCACTGAGGTGGCAAGCGGCCCGATCCCGGAATTCACGAGTCGCTATCAGGGGGTTGAGGTCACTTTTGACAATGATCGAGCCTTTTCACAGTATCGATTGCTTTTCCCAGAGGTGCGCGATGCCGCCAGCGCTGTGGCGGTGCAGATTTCCGAAGTCGAGTTTCTATCATTGATGGAGATAAGTTCGCTCGAAGAGATCGGTTTGGAAGGTGCTGTGATCGAACCGACCTCTAGCAATTCACCGCTCGAGGAGGAAGTCGACAAGGCGATCGATGGTGATCTCGCCACCAAGTATCTGAATTTCGACAAGCTCAATGCTGGGTTCACGGTGACGACTAGGGACAGTGTCAGTGTGGTGTCCGGGCTTCGTTTGACCTCGGCCAATGATGTGCCCGGCCGAGATCCCACAAGCTATGCCTTGGAGGGTTCAAACGATGGCGAGAACTTCACAGCGATTGCCGCAGGTCCCCTTCCGACCTTCCCGGACCGCTTTGCTTCACTTGTTGTGGACTTTTCTAACGAAATCCCTTATGTCCATTATCGCCTTCTGTTCCCGACCATACGCGACACGAATGCCGCGGCCGTGCAGATTGCTGAAGTTGCCTTTCTCAGCAAGGTGGAAGATCCCAACAGCATTGAGGAACTCATTACCACGGATGTTTCCAACGGGCTTTACAAGTTGGCAACGAATGCTTTCCTACGTATCCCGTTCACGCTTGAGGACAACGCCAAGTTAGAGGCACCAGCACTGAGTGTTTGGTATGATCACGGCTTCATTGCCTATCTAAATGGGGCCGAGATTACGCGCGACAACATCCCCTTTGTGGCAAATCGATCACCTGACGAGGCGCAGCATGCGGCGCGGTTCGATCTTTCACGCTTTGCTCATTTGTTCTTGCCTGGCGAGAACGTGCTCGCGCTGCACGGCTTGAATGATGCGATTGATAGTCCTAATTTCTTGTTGAGGGCGGAACTCTCGGACACGCGGGTGACTCTAGGTGAAGACGCCTACTTTGGTTGGCCAACGCCGCAAGCAGCGAACGCGGATGGCAGTCTCGGGATCGTCCACGATATTAGCGCTAGTGTGGAGCGCGGCTTCTTCGAGGATTCCTTTCCACTGGCACTCACGACGGCTACCGAGGAGTCGATCATTCGTTACACGGTCGATGGCAGTATCCCGACGCGCAAGAATGGTCTGCTGTATACCTCACCTATCACCATCGATAGAACAACGGTGCTCCGGGCTGCAGCGTATCGTGATGACTGGTTGCCGTCATCGGTGCTAACGCAGAGCTATCTGTTCGCCGCCGATATCATTGATCAGACGCGTCAGTCAGCTTTGGCCTCCGGGTTGCCAGCTAGATGGAACTCGCAGGACGCGGATTACGGACTGGATTCCCGGGTGCCATTGAAGGCCGAGGAAATGACCGCCTTACCATCGATCTCACTCGTCCTCGATCCAGAAAGCATGTTTGGCGGTCGTGGCCTCTACGCCAATCCCAACTCTCGAGGTGGCAACTGGGAGCGAGCGGTTTCTTTTGAGTGGATCGATTTTACTAACAACCATTCATTTGGGAAAGATGCTGGGATTCGTATTCAAGGGGGCGCTTTCAGGAATTTCAGTCTCACCTTGAAGAAGTCGTTTCGCATCATCTTCCGTGAACGCTATGGTGCCCGGCGATTGGACCAATCCATCTTTGGTTCTGAAGCAGCGCCGGAAACAGATAGCATTGTTCTACGCGCAAACGGCAACGATGCCTGGAAATGGGGCGATCGCTCGACGCTCTACATTCGAGATGCTTTCGCGATGGAAAGCATGCGGGCGATGGGC
>Ga0222717_10000143_pt1 | contig 59980 bp, 66 predicted proteins | sample C33_18DmetaG_FD_165053 | JGI IMG/M metagenome (GOLD analysis project Ga0222717, IMG submission 165053) | Estuarine water microbial communities from San Francisco Bay, California, United States - C33_18D | ecosystem: Environmental > Aquatic > Marine > Unclassified | place: USA: California... | reverse complement strand
ATATGAAGCATTCGAAGAGAAGTTTTCAGTATTAAAGTCTTTACCCAATGTAGAGTTTCATTTAATTGGACAGGGGGAGAAAGCCAAATCGATTGACACTGTAATAGAAATTTGCGATAAGATGGCTATGATGCACTTTGACCGCTCTTCTACTGTTTTTGCAGTAGGCGGCGGGGTGGTTGGTGATACAGCTGGATTTGTAGCCTCTATTTTTATGCGAGGAATAGATTATATTCAATATCCTACTACATTATTAGCTATGTTAGATTCTTCGATTGGAGGAAAAACTGGTGTAAATCTGTCAAGCGGAAAGAATCTGATAGGTAGAATACATCAACCAAAAACAGTTATCGTAGATGTATCTTTTTTAGATACATTACCACAGCGAGAAATAAATGCTTCATTAGCTGAAGCAATTAAGTATGGATTTATTTATGATAGAGTGTTATTTAACTATATTGTAGAAAATATATCAGACATTCTTAGTGGAAAAAACCATATAGTTCTAAAGAAAATTATCTTACGATCCTGTGAAATTAAGAGTGAAGTAGTAAGTATGGATGTCAATGAAGACAATATTAGAATGATTCTAAATTTTGGTCATACTATTGGTCATGCTCTAGAAGGTTATTTTAAGTATAAAAAATTACTCCATGGTGAAGCTATTTTTTATGGAATGAAATGCGCATTATATCTATCACATACTATCGGTAATTTGAGCGAGAAGGATTATTATGCAAGTTTAAAAGCTTTATCTGCTTTTACATTACCCGCTATTGATCTAAAAGATAAGGGATCAATTATTAAATTTGTAAAAAGAGATAAAAAGTTTAGAGAATCACAAATAAGATTTGTCTTAATTTCAGAAATTGGAAAGGCTGAGGTGAGCACAGAGATAACATTAAATCATATTGAAGAAAGTTTAGGAGTATTATGAATATTATTATTGTAAACGGCCCGAATTTGAATTTATTAGGAGAAAGAGAGCCAGAAATATATGGATCCGAAACCTTATTGGAAATTAATTCTTGGATAGAAAATCATGAAGCATGCACTAATTTGAACTTAGAATTCTTTCAGTCTAACTCTGAGGGCTCAATTATTGATTTTATCCATTCAAGGCGTAAAGACACAGATTATCTTATTATTAATCCGGGTGCATTAACTCATTATTCATATGCACTTAGAGATGCAATTGTTGGTACTCAATTGAAGGCTATTGAGGTGCACTTATCTGATATCTATGATCGAGAAAATTTTAGAAAAATATCAGTAATAAAGAGCGTTTGTCTAGCTCAGTTCTATGGAGAAGGCAAGCATGGATATATTACAGCAATTAAGCATATATTGGAGCAAGCATGAAAAAAATAGGCATACAAGGAATTGAGGGAAGTTTCAGCGAAGAAGCAGCAAAATCTTATTGTAGTAAATTTGATATTAAAGAATTTGAATTAGACTACTTGATTAGCTCAATGAATGTGCTAGATGGCCTAACATCAGAAGCAATTGATATTGGAATTTTTGCAATGGAAAATGCACAAGGAGGCGTTGTTATTGAAAGTGTTGAAGCACTTGCTAAAAATCAATGTAAGATTATAGATATGTTCTATGTAGAGATTAGCCAAAATTTATTAGCAAAAGATGGCATTGCTCTAGGAGATATTGAAGAAATTCATTCACATGAACAGGCTTTGAAGCAATGTAAAGACTATTTAGCAGAGAAATTTTGGTCAAAAAAACTTGTAGAAGAAGATGATACTGCTAAAGCAGCGCAAGATCTTGCAGAGGGAAGATTATCAGATAATACTGCAGTCATCGCAAGCAAAAACTCTGCACAAAAATATGGACTAAATATTATTGAAAGTGATATTCACGATTTAAAGAAAAATTTAACATTATTTTTGGCAGTAGAAAGGATTGACAGCAATGAATAGAGTCAGCATTATTGGATTTGGAAGATTTGGAACTATGCTTCATCAATTACTTATTAAAGGATTTGAAGTGGATGTTTATGACATCGAACCTGTAAGTCAATCAGATATTAATTTTGTGTCTGTTGATGATGTACTAAAAAATGATACAATATTTATTGCAGTTCCCATTAGAGATTTTGAAGGATTAATGAGTAGTTTATCAACTCAGATAAGCGGCAAAAAGACTATAATAGATGTTTGTTCGGTTAAGGTGCACCCAAAGCAAGCGATGTTAGATCATCTTCCAAATGAGATAGATATCATTGCAACACATCCGTTATTTGGACCTGATTCTCTTGAAGAGAGAGGTTCGATCATGATGATGGAAAAGGTGCGAGATGCTTATAACAGATATGAATTCTGGAAAGCATATTTTGAAAGCCAGAATATTATAATTGAAGAAATTTCTTCTGAAGAGCATGATATTATGGCAGCACGATCACAAGGATTAACTCATTTAGTAGGAAGAGTTATTGATGATTTTGGAACACAGCAAACTAATATTGATACGGTCGGCTATAAATCACTCCATAAACTTGTTAGTCAGACTTGTAATGATTCATGGGAGTTATTTGAGGATATTCAAAAATATAATCCTTATACTAAAAAGATGATTGTAGAATTAAATGAAAGTTTTAAAAAAGTAGTAGATAGTTTAGGCGATAATTAAAAGGAGAGAAAAATGAATGATATTTTTAAAAAAGCAGGTGCTGGTTTATTAATTTTAGGAGTCAGTTTTTATGCTATAACACAAACAATTACAGCATTAATTCCAGGTTTTTTAGGTGGAATAATACTTCTATTGACCTTATTGTCTGATCGTTTCCCTAATCAGAGTAGACATTTTGCACATGTAATTTTGCTTGTTCTACTTGCTGGAGTAGGAGCTACTTATAAATCTGTAATCAGTATATTTGGTTATTTAGTTAGTGGGGACGCGCTATTAAGACCTCTTGCTACAATAGAGCAATTTACAGCCTTCATTATATGTTTGAGTGCAATTATTATGGGAATTCAGTCTTTTATTGAGGCAAGAAAAAAATAATCTTTTACTTTTTAAATTTTAAATAGTCATACTTGTATGCCTGAAGATCATGATTTAATTAAGCAGTTTAATGATGGCGATCGAAAGGCGTTTGATAAACTTGTTACAAAACACATAGATATGACATATAATTATTATTATTCAATCACTCAAGATCAGTTAGAAGCAGATGATTTGACGCAAAGAGTCTTTATTAAGCTATATAAATCATTAAAAAATTTCAGATTTGATGCTGCATTTACTACTTATTTATATAGAATTAAGGTAAATACATTAAATTCATACTTCTTTAAAAATAAATGGCGTTCATTCCTACATTTAGATCAAGCACCAGAACTACAAGACTCTGATAAAAATTATGATAAAAAAGTATTAAGTGTAGAACTATGGAATGCAATTAGAACATTGCCAAAGAAACAAAGAAATGTGATGAATCTACGCGTTGCAGAGGGACTATCTTTTAAGGAAGTTGGTGTTATTTTAAATATTTCAGATGATGCAGCCAAAAATAATTACAGTCATGGAATAAAGAAATTACGCAAAATTATGGGTACAAATAGATGAACGATAAATTAAGACAGCAGCATTTTAAAACTAATGCTCCGGTAGATACCGATGATTTTTTAAACAAGCTTTATCATAGAATCGATTCAGAATCTTCGAATAAACGAAAAGCAGGTATTGGATTTACTACTTTAACTGTGGTTGTTTTTTTATATATGTTTGTTCCAATGGAAACTATTTCTTCCAACAGAAATTTCTATACAGAAATAGATTATTTAGAAGATTCTAATGATATAGATCAATTAGACTTAATTAACATATTTACAGATAATAACATAGAGTTTGTAAGTAATAACGAGGAGTTTTAAATGAAAAATATACTAATATTATTAGTTTTGACTGGCGGACTTTATGCTCAAGATGGCGCTGAAAGAAAGGCAATGAATAAAAAAATGGAGCAAGAAAAAGAGCAGCGTGAAGCTTGGGTTGTAGGAGCTCTAACAAAACACCTTGACCTCAATACTGGCCAAGCTCAAAAATTTTTTCCATTACAAAATGAATTTCACAATAAAGCAGGTGCAGCAAAGAAAGTTCATCAGGAAAAGTTAAGAGAGCTACGATTAGCTGCTAAAGACGATAGATCAAAATTTGATGTAGACGCAGCAATAGATTCTAAAATGCGAATGAAAGGTACTTTAGTAAGATTAGAAAGTAAATTTTTAAAAGATACACAAGGTATTCTTACGGAGGAGCAACGAGCAAGATTGCTATTTTTCGAAGAAAGAATGAAATCTAATCTATCTAAAAAAATGTCAAAGAAGGATAAAGAAGCCTTGGGAGCTTGGGGAAAGATTATGAGAGGTCGTAAAGAAGGATTTGACAAAAACTGATACAAATAATAAGTTTGTGAACTATAAAAAGGAAAAAAAATGAAAAATTTAATATTAATATTTGGAGCTGTAATCTTTATTTCATCTTGCCAAGATAAAATGTCTTACATGGAAGCTGATATGATGAATGACACACAGCTTATCGAAGCTATTGCTAACGATTCAGATAAAATTGAAATCGACAATGATGATTTGCCAACCCTTTCTCAATTAGTTGTTGAAAATCAATACTTTGATCATATATCTATTCAAGTAGAATTGTCACCAAATTATGGGTTCCAATTGTCCTTAGGTGACATGGCAGTAGATGCTGGAGATGTCACTGAAGTATTTTTTGCTAAAGATGGTAGAAAATTAGGTGATAGAGCTGGCGAAGACAGAAAAAGATATGGAAATAGAAAATGCTTTAAATTTGTATTTCCATTGTCATTTACTCTTGGAAATCAAGAAGTTTTATATACCGTTAATAATTATAAAGAATTTTATGACACGCTCAAAACTAAGTATGAGGAAAGCGGTGTTAAAGAAAAGCCGGCATTTGCTTTTCCAATTCAAATCGAATTCAAAGGCGAAGATGAACCCCTTACAGTAAATTCAAGTGAAGAGCTAAAAGCAGCATTTCAATATTGCAGGGGTGAACAAAATGACAAGAAATGTTTCTCTATTGTATTTCCTGTCAGTTTTGCCATGCCTGACGAATCCATACTAACTGCTTCTGATGAAGAAGATTTAGCAATCAAAATGAAAGCATTCTTTGAGTCATATGACGGAGAAAAGAAAAGACCACAACTAGTATTTCCTGTCGACCTAAGCTTTGAAGATGGTAGTATCATAACAGTAAATTCTCGCGAAGAAATGAAGCAGGCATGGAAAGATAATTGTAGACGTAAAGAAGAAGAAAGTGATAAAACTCGAGGATAATTTTTTATCACATACATTTTTGTTTTTGAAAGGGCTATAAATCTATAGCCCTTTTTCATTAACTCACATTAGAATTGTATTTTGATAAAATTTGATTAAATTTCGCTAATATGAAAATTTTTTTAGACATTTCAGATATTAATATTATTCGCAAATATTATGATACTGGCTTGATAGATGGCGTTACTACAAATTCTACTTTAATATCATAAATAATTCGGGGCTGTAGCTCAGTTGGTAGAGCGCGTGGATGGCATTCATGAGGTCGCAGGTTCAATCCCTGTCAGCTCCACTTAATATTTGATAGTGAAATGCTATAATTTTTTTATTAAGATGTATATATTTTTTAAGTGAAAAAAACTAATAAGGAAAGAGTGGATAAAATGAAATTAACAAAAGAAACAATAGTAATATCTGTATTAACCTTTTTGCTTGGATTTACTTTAACTAGCGGTAGCAATGAAACAGCTGGTAAATTTATGCCTGGCGAAGATAATGAGCTGAATGGCAATGCTTATACTTTAGCTGATGATAATTCAATGGATATAGTTCAAGCCTCAACAGATGCATATAATGCAAGAGATTGGGATGCTATGAAAGCGCTCTATAGAGATGATTTTATAGAAAATTCTGCAGAAGGAATGACCAATTATTTTGATAAAGAAGTTGAAACTTTAAATATGGATATTTATGCGATGTTGCCAGTAAAGATTGAAGGTAGTGATATTACTAGAGTGTTAACTTGGGCTACAGAAGATAGAACATTTCAAAATGGATCTAAAGAGAGACATGAATTATTTGAAATCTACTATATTGATGAAGAAGGTAAGTTAGGTGGATGGAATCAATGGAATAGAGTTGATCCTGACCCAGAATTTACTTCACATGGACTAGCTGAGGGTGGAAAATTTTTTGGTAGAGGCGAAAGCGACTATTCAGGAAGATCTCTTGTCTTTTCAAATAGAGGTGAAGTAGAAACACTTGAAAATATGTTTGCTGACTATAACAAAATGGACGGAGAAGCAGTTTCTAGTTATTTTGCAGATACTTGGACTTTTAGACAAGCTGTTGGTGGAACTTCAGAAATGACTAGCGAAGCTATGAAATCTATTTTTGATAATTTAGAATCAGTATCGTGGACACCATTTTCTATGGTTCCGATTAAAATTAAAGATACTGATCCAGCATCAGGTGTTACAGTATATTCTACTGAAAAAAGAGTAGATAAAGATGGAACAGTGTGGGAAAAAGATTTGGTAGAGTTATTCTACTTTGACCTTGATGGTAAGATTAGTGGTGTCGAACAATATACTAGAGACCTTGAGTAATAAATATAATATCTTATTTTTGATTATTAGTTGCTGCACAGTTTTAAATGCGCAGCAACTACCTTCTGATAATGGCATTGATTTTCCAGATATTCAGGGTCACTTAACCTTAGTATCTGATTTCCATTCACATACAGTTTTTTCTGATGCAGATGTCTGGCCAACTATTAGAGTAGAAGAAGCTAATAAAGAGCAGCTCGATGTTCTTGCTATTACAGATCATTTATATAAAGATCCTAATTATTCTGGTAATGGTGCAGATATACCCAATCCAAACAAGAATAGATCTTATGATATCGCAGAGAGCGCAGTTAAAACCGAGCTAGTAGTTGTGCACGGTATTGAGCTATCAAGAAGTATGCCTCTTGGCCATTGTAACGCAATCTTTATTAAAAATGCTAATGCATTAGTTATCGAAGACCCAGTCGAGCTCTTTGAGGAAGCAAAAAAACAGAAAGCTTTTACTTTTTGGAATCATCCATACAGAAAGCAAGAGCCATACGGTTTACTGGAATTAAAAGATATTCATAAAGAATTAATAGATAAAGGTTTGCTTCATGGCATAGAGGTTGTCAATAGAGGAAAATTTTCTGATGGCGCTCTTCAGATTGCTTTAGATAATAATTTAACAATCTTGGGAAATTCAGACATACATGGATTTATTGATTGGGAATATGATGTTCCATTAGGCGGTCATCGACCAGTAACCTTAGTTTTCGCAAAAAAAAGGAATCAGAAATCAATTAAGAAAGCTCTTTTTAATAGACAGACAGTAGTCTGGCACAAAAATAGTTTAATTGGTAGAGAAGAATGGTTGATACCTTTAATACATGCTAGCTTAGAAATAGATTCATTTAGTTATAAATATGATGAATCAAGTTATAAAAAAGACCTGGCTTATGTAGAAATTAAAAATAATTCAGATGCTAAATTTATCTTAAAGAATACTGGCAATTATAGTTTCTTTATGGATATTGATGTAATTGAAATTCCACCGCACGAAACAGTAGAGTTAGAGGTTATTACACGAGAAAGATTAAAAAAATTCAATTTAGAATTTGAAGTATTAAATGCTATATTTGCACCAAGAAAACATCCAACAATTATAATGGAAGTTAAAAGGTAGAACAATGAAAAGAGCATTAGGGTTTATATTATTAACAATTTTAGGTATAGGAGTTTTATTTATGACATATGAAAAAGAAAACGAAGTAGCAGTAATATCAACAAATTTTGGAGATATGATAGTAGAATTTTATCCTGAGATTGCTCCAATGCATGTTGAAAGTTTTGTAGCGCTTGCTAATGAAGAATATTTTAATGGAACTACCTTTCATAGAGTAATTCCAGGTTTTATGGTACAAGGTGGAGATCCTAATTCAAGAAATGAAAATAGAGCTACTCATGGAACAGGTGGTAGGGCTGGTAAATTTTTTGGCCTTGGTAATGAAGAAGACCCAAGCACATGGCTTATTCCTCAAGAATTCAACGATACACCTCATGTGAAGGGAATTCTTTCAATGGCTAGAACTAACGATCCAAACAGCGCTTCAAGTCAATTCTTTATTTGTCATGATAATGCAAATTTCTTAGACAATAATTATACTGTTTTTGGCAAAGTAATTCAAGGGCTTGATATTATTGATGAAATTGCAAATGTAGCAAAAGATCAAAATGATAATCCACTCGAAAGAATAGAAATGTCTGTTCGTATTGCTAAAAGAAGCGAAGTTATATCAGAGTAAAAAACTTTTAACTTATATAGTAAGTTGCGAACGATTTAAAGATTTCATTCCTTGTTCGTATCCAATATCTATTAATTCATTTGCTCTATGAAAATCCCAACCTTTAAATTGATCAATTGGAGGTTCAATTAATATATCAGGTTCATTCATTTTAAAACTTAAATGGGCAATATTGTTTAGAACAATTTTTGCTGAACGATCAATAATGTTGATAATATTATAGTTTTCTTTGCTATTCTTCGATGATTTAAGTCCATAGAGATTAACTGCTATAGTGTGGTCTGCTCCCATGTTTATAACAGATTCTAATGGTACTGGATCTATTAACCCTCCATCAACACAAAGAATGTTATCAATATATGTAGGACTTAAAACTCCTGGAATAGCAATACTTGCTTTAATAGCATTAATAATATCTCCAGAATTACATTCAACTTTTTCATTTTTGACAATATCTGTTGCAACAGTTGTTAATGGGATAGTTAATTCTTCAAATGTAGTAATTGAAGTTAATTGCTTAAAAATTTTAATTACCTCATTTCCATTCATTACTGCGAATTTTGGATAAATAGGGTCTAATTTGAATAAAACATCTCTAATGAAGCTATTCTTATTTCTAATTTCTTCTTCAAATTGGTTTAAATTTCCGGAAGCATATAAGGCGCCAATAAATGAACCAATACTTGTTCCTGAAATATAACTTATAGGTATTTTGAGTTCATCAATTGCTTTTAATACACCAATATGAGCATAACCTCTAGCTGCTCCACCACCAAGAGCAATTCCAATTTTATAATTTTGTTTCATATTTTTTTTTATTATAATACGTAAATCTAGACCTTAACAAACAAAAAAGGAATATTTACTATGTATTTTAGACTAATTATTTTTTATCTTTTTACCCTTATGGCGTGCACAAACAATACTAATTCTTCAAACTTAGAAATACCTTTAAGATCTGAGATTGATTCGAAATATAAATGGGATTTAACAGCAGTATATGAATCAGATAGCGCTTGGGAGCTTGATTTAGAGAAGTTGAAAGAATTATACCCTAAGATGTCGTCTTTTAAAGGAAGGCTTCTTTCAAATCCTAAAATTTTATTAGAATCTATTGAGCTAAGCGAGGAGGTTAATCAATATTTTGGAAAACTTTATCACTATGCATCAAATTCACTAAATGCGGATTTAACAAATGAAAAATATCAAGAGATGGTTCAACGAGTTAGAAATGTTGCGATAAAATCTGGAGAAATTACAGCTTACTATACACCAGAAATGTTAGAATCAGATTACAGCGTTTTAGAAGATTTTATGAAAAGAGAGCCAAGATTAAGCCTTTATGAAAAAGATTTTAAAGACATGTATATAGCTAAGCCCCACACACTTTCTGAAAAAGAAGAGAGAATTCTAACGATGGCCGGTAAACTATCAGGAGTTCCAAATGAAGCATATGATATAATGAGAGCTACCGATTTTAGATGGGGAACTTTCGAAGATGAAAACGGTAATGATTTAACCATGTCTCCTGGGAGGTATGGTAAGTATACCAAATCAACAGATAGAAGAGTTAGAGAAGACATGTATAAGGCTCTATATGTGCCATTTAAGAGCTCTTTGAATACAATGTCAGTTCTCATGAAAGGAAATATCGAAGGAAATATTTTTTATGCAAAGGCTAGAGGTTATGACAACACCTTAGAGGCTAAGATGAAAGGTTCAGGAATATCTACCGAGATTTATAAAAATCTAGTGAAGAGCGTAAATAATAATCTTCAACCTCTTCATAGATGGGCAGAGCTAAAAGCTGAATTGCTTGGTTTGGAAAAAATTAAACCATTCGATACTTACGCACCTTTAGCAAAATTTTCAAAAGAATATACCTATGAAGAAGGTCAGCAAATGGTTCTTGAGGCTTTACAACCTCTTTTACAGGCTAATAATGGGGAGCTACAAAAGTTTACAGAAAAAATGTTTAATGAAAATTTGATTGATGTTTTTGAAAACAAGGGTAAAGAAAGTGGAGCATATATGTCTTCAACTTGGGATTTACCACCTAGAATTAAATTAAATTTTTCAGGTACTTTAGACGATGTATTTACTTTGGCACATGAATTAGGCCACGCTTATCATTCTTATTTAAGTCAAAAAAATCAACCATATCCATATTATTCATATGATACGTTCAATGCTGAAGTAGCATCTGTCACCACAGAATCTCTTTTGATGGATTATTTACTTGAAAATGTAGAGACAGATGAAGAGAAAGCTGTTTTATTGCAAAACTATATTCAAAATATTGGATCTACATATTATAGGCAAACTCGATTTGCAGAGTTTGAACTTTTTATGCATGAATCTGCTGAAGAAGGTCAAATTTTAACTGAAGACTTCCTAACAACAAATTTTGGCGAAATGTATAGTAGATATTGGGGTCCAAGCATGGAAATAACAGACGAAGAAGCGTATTCTTGGTCTCGTATACCCCATTTCTATTATAACTATTATATGTATGCATACGCAACTTCATTTGCTGCTGGTGAAAAGATTTCTGAGCGCGTGCAAAAAGAAGGTCAAACAGGTATTGATGATTTTATAATTTTTCTATCAAGCGGAAGTTCAGATTATCCTGTAGAATTGCTGAATTTAGCAGGAGTTGATATGACAACATCCGAACCTTTTGAAGCTGTATCGAGAAAAATGAATTTTTTAATGGATGAATTAGAAAGTATTTTAAAATAATTTTGAAATTAAATAAAAAACTAAGACAATTACATTACTGGATATCTCCAATTGTGATTATACCAGTTTTATTAATATTCTCAACAGGAGTATTGCTTCAGCTTAAAAAACAATCAAACTGGATACAACCAAGTATTGATACAATAAGCACTAATAGACCTACAATGTTAATAAGCTATTTGCAGGCAGCTAGAAGTATCCCTGAAGCTGAAATTGAGTCTTGGGACGATATAAGTCGAATTGATATTAGACCAGACAAGGGAGTTGCAAAAATTAGATCCAAAAACCATTGGGAAATACAAATTGATAGTAAAACTGCTGAGATATTTTCTGTAAACTTCAGAAGGTCAGATATAATAGAGTCTATTCATGATGGGTCTTTTTTTTCTGACTATGTAAAATTTGGGTGGTTCTTACCAACTGGAATACTTTTGATTTTTCTTAGTATTTCTGGTGCATATATGTTTTTGTTACCATTGATGATTAAAAATAAAAAAGGTAGATTGAAAAAATGAAAAAATATTTATTAATACTATTAATTAACTTTTTATTCTCACAATCAGAGGAAATCCTTTCAAAAGTACATAACGTTTCCCTTGTAGCTACTTCGAACGTATTTGCAGAGTATTATGATTGTGGTTGTCCTAAGGCCCCGCTAGGAGGGTTAGCAAGAAAAACGTTTTTCTTTAAAAATATGATGTCAGAAAGAGAGCCTCTATTAGTCGATGCGGGAAATACTTTTTTTTCTCATGGAGTAATTAACCCGGACGGACTTAAAAAAGATCAAAAGAAATATAAGGCAAAAAACTTTGTAGATGTTCTTGAACTGATTGGTTATGATGTGGTTAATATTGGTTCAAATGATTTTAAGCTGGGAGCAAGCTATTTACGAGAAATTACTTCAAATTCCTCAATTAATTTTATATCAGCTAATCTAGTTGACAGAAAAACAAATCAACTGCTCTTTGAACCATATCATACTTTAGAAGAAGATGGCGTTAAGATTGCGTTTATTGGATTAAGCGAGGCAACAAGATTTGAATCTATTATTAATAAGAACTTTATATTAGAGGGAAACAAATACATCGATTTATTAGAGTCCAAGGTTGATTTAATTGTTTTACTAGTAGATCTTAGTTCAAGTAATGCAATTGATCTTTCAAGCGCTTTTGATAGAGCAGACTATATCTTTTTAAGCGGTGTTACTAAAAGAACTGAACCAAGAAGTAAGCAAGCTCAGCAAGGTCCATTAGTTTATTCAACGGGTATTCAAGGTAAGCATTTAAGTATTGTTGATATTAGGATAAAAGATATAAGTAAAGAGATAGAAGACGTCTCTGCTCCATTTAGTCGTCTTCAAGAAATAGATTATCGACTGAAGAGAATGCAGGCAAAAGATCCTTCAAAAAAAATAGAAGAAATTTATGCTAACGACCCGAATGTACTTACATTAGTAACGAAGTATCAAAAAGAAGCTTTTGAGCTTGGACAGTCTTTAGCTAAATATGGCGATCGTAGTATATTTTTTAGCGTGCCATTATCTCCAACAATTCCTGACGATAGAGATGTTTCCGCTTTAATTAAGAAGATAGCAGGTGACGCAGATTTTTCTTTTGAAAAACCATAATTTTGTTTTATTATGAAGCACACATGCGAGTGTAGCTCAGCTGGTAGAGCACAACCTTGCCAAGGTTGGGGTCGCGCGTTCGAATCGCGTCACTCGCTCAGTTCTTAATCCAAGTAAAAAAACTATCTATTATTCTCTTATGAACTTTAAATGAGCTAGCCTTAAGCTCTTCTTTTCTAATTTCAAAGTACCAAACTAGCATATTTTCGTCGATATGCTTCATCATAATACCAGAGCCATACCTTTTAACAATAATATGCTTAAACTTGTCCAGATGGTAGTTTTGAAGCTTTATTGAGCTTTCTTTTGGAGGTTTTGTTTTAAAATGAATCATTTTATGCTTTAGGAAGGTATTAATTGCCTTATTAAGTTGCATTTCTTGTTTACCGCCTTTTTTAATATCAAAAATGCGATCAAGTTCTTTTTTTTGTTTTAAACAATCTTCCCATGAAAGGGTAGGGCTTATTTTTCCAATAGTGATATTAAAATATCTTTTTTTATTTTTCAAAGGATCGAATGCGTAAATCGAATACATTACATATCCATCATTTTTTCCATTTCTTTTTCGTTTATAAATACTACTCATAATTATATTTTCTCATTAAGTTTTGACATAAATATGACACTAAAAAACTTAACACCCAATTATTATACACATAATGTTGAAAACTTTGTATATGCAACAATATTTAAACTTAACGAATTTAAATTAAAATTACACAACTTTTTTTATGAGCAATAATATAGAAATTATAAGTAAAAACAGAAAGGCATTTCATAGTTATACGATCATAGATAATTATGAAGCTGGTATGGTTCTCCTCGGTAGCGAGGTAAAGAGCTTAAGAGAAAAGAAGCTAAATTTAAAAGATAGTTTTGTATCAATTAAAGATGAAAAAGTATGGCTAATTGGAGCACATATTAGCTCTTATTCACATACAGGATTTTCAGGTCATTCTCCGACAAGAAATCGTGAATTACTGTTACATAAAAAAGAGATAACCAAAATTAAGAATGTTGTAGCTCAAAAAGGATTAACTATTGTGCCATTAAAGGCTTACTTTAAAGGAGGCATAGCAAAAATAGAGTTTGCTACAGCAAAAGGAAAAAAAACTTATCAGAAAAAAGATGCATTGAAAATGAGAGATTTAGATAGAGAAGCTCGTCGAGAAGTGAGCAGAAAATAATGAAATTTTTACCAGTTGATAAGCAGCTAGAAATTATATCTAAAGGGACCGAGGAAGTTATTCCTCTTCATGACTTAAGACACAAGTTAGAATTTTCTATTAAAAATAATGTTCCTCTCGTCGTGAAACTTGGTTGTGATCCGAGTAGGCCAGATTTACACATTGGCCACAGTGTTGTTCTTCAAAAGCTTAGAGACTTTCAAGATTTAGGTCACCAAGCTATACTTGTAATAGGTGATTTTACTGCTATGATTGGAGATCCTTCTGAGCGTAATAAAACTAGACCTCAACTAACTTTAGAGGAAGCTAAGGCAAACGCAGAATCATATATTGAACAATCTAAGGCAATACTTGATATAAATACCCTTAAAGTCTTATTTAACAGCACTTGGCTTAATAAAATGAACTTTTCTGATGTTATTAAAATGAGTAGCAAGTATACTGTTGCGCGTATGATTGAAAGGGACGATTTTACAAAACGCTTTGAATCTAAAATACCAATATCAATGCATGAATTTTTATATCCTTTAGCGCAAGCTATGGATTCTGTCGAAATCAAATCGGATGTTGAATTGGGTGGCACAGATCAAAAATTTAATTTACTAGTTGGTAGAGATCTTCAAAGAGAATATAATCAAGAACCTCAATCTATTATAACATTACCGCTGTTAGAGGGGACTGACGGAATTGAAAAAATGTCTAAATCTTATGATAATTATATCGCCTTAGATGACTCTCCAGACGATATGTACGGTAAATTAATGTCTATTAATGATTCTATGATTGTCAAATATTATAAACTGGCTGTATTTGCAGATAAGAAAAAAGTATCATCTATTGATAGTCAACTTCAAGATTCTTCTATTAATCCACGAGATATTAAAAGAAATTTAGCTAAAGATTTAGTTGAACGTTATTATGACTCCGACAAAGCGATTCAAGCTGAACAGGCTTTTGATAGAATATTTGTAAAAAAATCTATACCTGACAATATGCCTATTTTTAATTTAGAAAATGATACCCCTATCCTTGAAATTCTCTTATCAGAAAAACTAATCGCCAGCAAAGCAGAAGGTAAGCGACTTATTTTGCAGAATGCAATTAAGGTTGATGGAGAAGTCTGTTCTGAAATAGGGTTCATTTTTAATGTTGGTTGCGGGGAGTTAATAGTCAAGATTGGCAAAAGAAGATTTCTTAAAATTTTAGGATAATTCTCTTCTGTAAAAATATTTAACTTATTTTTTTGTTACCCAAATTCAATTATTCTTATAAATTCCATTGTATTATTAATATGATTTGGAAAACTTATGTCAAATAAAATTATCAAAATAACAGATGAAAACTTTGAAGAGCTGGTAATAAAAGCAGAAAAGCTCGTAATAGTTGATTTTTGGGCAGAATGGTGTGGCCCATGTAAAGCTATAGCACCTATTCTAGATAAAATTTCAGATGAATTCAGCGATAACGTCATTGTAGGTAAGGTAAATGTCGATGAGGTTAAAGAAGTACCCGTTAAACACGGTATACGAAGCATCCCAACTTTACTCTTTTTCAATGACGGTGAAATCGTAAGGCAAGAAGTGGGTCTTCAATCTGAGCAGGCATTAGTTGATAGTATTAACCAAATCATAGGTAAGGGTTAATACTTAACAATTAATTCAAGTGACAGATAAAACTATTCATAAAACTATCATTATCGGTTCTGGTCCAGCTGGCTTAACAGCAGCAATTTACGCGGGTCGCGCCAATTTAAATCCAATTGTTTTCGAGGGAAATCAACCTGGAGGTCAATTAACAATTACGACTGATGTAGAAAATTTTCCAGGTTTTCCAGATGGTATATTAGGTCCAGAAATGATGGATCTTTTTCGAAAGCAAGCTCAGAAATTTGGCGCTAAATGCATGTACAAGCATGTAACAAGCGTTGATTTTTCTAGCTCTCCATTTAAAATTTTTGTCCAAGAAGAAGAATATCTTTCAGAGTCAGTTATAATTTCCACTGGAGCTTCAGCTAAGATGCTTGGTCTTGAAGCAGAGAAGGAATTAATGGGTTACGGAGTTAGTACATGTGCTACATGTGATGGTTATTTTTTTAAAGATAAGGAAATTGTAGTAATTGGCGGCGGCGACTCTGCGATGGAGGAGGCAAGTTTTCTAACAAAATTTGCAAGCAAAGTAACTCTTGTTCATCGAAGAGAAGAATTTCGTGCATCCAGAATTATGATTGACAGGGCATTAGAAAATCCTAAAATTGATATTGTTAAGAATGCAGTTGTAACTGATATTCTTGGAAGTCAAAAAGATGGAGTTTCTGGTATCATCCTTAAAGACACTTTAGATGGTAAAGAAAGAAATTTTGAATGTGAGGGTGTATTCTATGGTATTGGTCATAAGCCAAATACTGATCAGTTTAAAGGAGTTATCGATTTAAATGAGCAAGGATATATTATTACAAAGCCAGGATCTTCTTTAACAAATGTTGATGGGGTTTTTGCTTGTGGAGATGTTCAAGACGATCATTATAGACAGGCAATAACAGCAGCTGGCTCAGGTTGTATGGCCGCAATAGATGCAGAAAAGTTTTTAGAAGATTTATAGAATAGTTTTGCTGTCTTTTAAGGAGACAAAAGATGGAATTAAAACAGATTTACGATATTAAAGGTCTAAAGTTAAAGTTTGGATCTAAAAAAGCATTAGAAATAAACACTCTAAAATTCCATAACGGATTGATTTATGGTGTTTGCGGAAATTTCGGCTCAGGAAAATCTTCCCTACTTAAGGTCTTATCTGGCCTGCAAAAGGAATCAGGTGGAGATGTTCTTTTTCAGGGCGACAAGTTCAAAACTAATTTTTTTGGAAATATTAAAAAACATAAAGAAATTCAGTATATTCATGTAGAAATGTTCAATGAATCTTCAGGGTTATTAGCAAACTATTTAAAAAATAATTCTACAGTTGAGCAATTTTTAAAAGGAATGTTTTCTTCAAAGATTAATCAAATTAAATCAAGACATTTTAAGCATTTTAGTCTAGAGCATCTCTGGAAAATTCCAATTAATAAGCTTTCGGATGGAGAGAAACACTGGCTTAAAATAGTTGTTGGCGTAGAAAAGGATCCAAGAGTTCTTATCATCGATGATTACGGACTACATTTAGACCCTAAAAATGAAATGATTTTGCGTAAAAGATTGATGAAGATGAATAATATTTTAGGCACAACTATCATCCTTTCTTCATCAAATGATTATTTTGTGAAACAATTTGCCAATGTGGTCATATATTTAGATAATGGTCATGTATCAAAAGTCAGAAAAGGGTATAAGCGTAATAGTTTCAGTAAAAACAAAAATCGAACTAATAAAAAGTAATATAATTTATACGATATTCATTGTTATGCTTTCGTTTGGGTCTTTGTGGGCCCAGATTGATAATAGATTTAATGTTTATAGTTGGGAGCAATATGGTGAGGTGGGTATGGTTAATTCCATATCAGAAGATTATTCTTATTTTTACTTTGCTACTGATAATGCTGGAATCATAAGAATAAATAAATTCTCTCAGCAATTTTCTCGTCCAATTACAACAGCTCAAGGATTAAAATCCAGTATAGTTGAACACGTTTACTTTGATGAACATACTGGAATATTGTGGTCAGTTGGTAGCGATTATTTAGAGTATAGCTTTTCGAGAGAGGGAAGTTGGAATAAAGTAGACTATAATTTACTTTCACTAAAAAATGGAAATCAAATCTTTGATATTGGATCAAGCAAAGATTATTTATGGTTGCGCTCAAGTAGTAAATTTCTAAAGCTTGATCATGTGAATGGAGTTTTATTGGGAGTTTATGCTTCACCCGATGAACTTGATATAGAATGGGGAGATATTTCTCTGAATGAAATGAAATGGAATGTTTTTGATTTTAATGATTACTTTGTTGAAGGTGCATGGTTGTTAAGTGCGAATGGAGTATCTGACAATCAAGGAAATTTTTCAAAGTATTTATCTTATTATGAATCTAATACTGGAATTAACTGGATGACCCTTTCAAATGGTTACATTCTAAAGATAGATGAGTTTAATAAGCTTATTACACCATTATTTTATGGATTAGCTTCATCTGTACCTATATCCATGGTTGTTGATAAAGATTTATGGATTTCTGGTATTGGAAGAAAACAATCTAATGGTATCACAATATTTGATGTTGAAGAGAATAGTTTTGAAAATATTTTATCAACTGACTACTTAAGTTTTAAAGAAAATAATATCTATTCTAGTTCAATCATCGAAGATGAAATATGGTTTGGTTCAGAAGGATACGTATTAGTTTATAATAGAAAAAAAGATTCATTTAGAACTTTAGGTTTTGAGAAGGGTGTTCCAAGAGGAAAAATTACTCATATGGAATATAATAATGACTCAGTATTTGTCGGCTCTATTAATGGGATTACTGCGGTTAATAAACTTTCAAAAAAACATGAAGAAAGTCCAATAGAAGATTTTATTTTTTCAAGAAATTTTTTGGTTAATGATATAGAAAAATTTGAAAATAAAATATTTTTTGTGCTCAATAATAAAGTTTTCAATTATGAAAATGATGAAAAGACTATTTCAGCATTAAATTGGAGTGAAGATGCATTTTCTAAATCAATGAAAAAAAGTACTATCGATATTGCGTCAAGATCAGTCTCAAGGATTTTCTCAAGTAATGATAATCTGTTTATTGTAACCAGTATTGGTGTAATTGATTTCAACAATAAAGAGTTGGCAATTCCCTCAAGTGTTTACTTTGACTATAAGATAACTGATATAGCCTCGACTGAAAATTCTCTATTTTTCATTTCAACAGTAAGAGGGTTGTTTATTTTTGATTTTATTAATAAGGAACTTATTAATTATTATGATTTTCCGTTTTTAAGAAATATTTTTCAAATGAATTATGTTTCTGAATATTTGCTTTTACTTACAAGTAAAGGTTTAATTAAATTTAACTTTAACCTATGAAAAAATATATACTCACATTTCTGATAATTATTTCTGGACTAAGCGCCCAAAGTTTTCGTGAAAATATAGATCAATTCAAAAGTAATTCTTTTGTTAGACCGGCCAGTAGGGATTCAATTGAAATACTCTCTTTTATTGAAGTTCCTTATAGTGCGCTTCAGTTTGTAAAAAAAGATAATGTTTTTGAGTCGGGATATGAGGCTGACATTGCTATTATTGATTCTAAGGATGAAAAGATGTCTTCAAAATTATTTTCAGACAAAATTACAGTTAAGAAATTTGGTGACACAACCTCAAAGATTAAGAGACAAATTCTGGTAAATTCATTTACTCTCCCTACAAAAAATTATATTGTAAAAACTACCCTTAAAGATTTGGATATTAAACTTTCGGCTAAAAAAGAACAAAGAATAGATTTAGAAGATTTAAATAAGCGCTCATCTTTTCAAATTTATAATCCAATATTTGTCAAAGACCAAAAAGGTACCTGGGGTTTAGGTGAAAATAAGTTTCCTACCTCAAGTAAAAGAGTCATTGTGGAAAATGATTTAATATCCTTTTATCAGTATGCTGTTTTAGAGCCTGGGGCTTATACTCTGACACTAAGTATTATGGTTGATAAAAAAGCTCAATGGACTAATATTGTAGATGGAGTATCTTCAGAGGGGATTGTAAGTCATTATATTGAGGTACCATTAAAAGATTTTGATACAAGAAATATGAAACTTAAGGTAGTATTATCCCAAAACAATAATACTTCTTCAAAATCATTCCCTTTCAAAATTAAAAATCCTATCCTTTTTGATGGAGTTGATAATATTGATAAAGCACTTGATCAGATGAGATATATTATGACAACAGAAGAAAAGAAAGAACTCAGAGCCTTAAAGCAGTCTGAAAAAGAGAAATTCTTTAGAAAATTATGGGCTAAAAGAGATCCGGTCGTAAAAACAAAAACAAATGAATTATTAGTTGAATATTACACGAGAGTAGCCTTTGCAGAGGAAAATTTTTCTCGTGGTACATCTGGAGGATGGAAGTCGGATATGGGAATGATATATATCTTGTTTGGAAAGCCTGATGACGTTGTTCGCTCTATGAATATGCAAGGAAGTTATAATTATGAAACATGGAGTTATTTCCAGATTGGAGAAGAATTCACTTTTATTGATGAGAATGGATTCGGAGATTATAGGCTAAGACAGCCTAGAGGGGCGATGTCCTATTAAGTTATGAATAATGAGAAAAAATTAGCTAGTATTTTAAATAGATTTCGTGATAGTCTATCTTCGAAAGAAATTGACTTAATTGATAGTTTAGGTGGTGCTGTTGAGAATGTTAATGATTCATGGAATGATACGGCTACATCTTGTCATTTATTTACAGACGGCGCTTCACAACTCGATAAAAACAATGCAGGTATTGGGGGATTGTTAAAAAAAGGAAATAAAACCTTATTTACTTTTGCTGAGAATGTAGGTGATTGCACTAACAATGAAGCGGAGTATTTAGCTCTAATTAGAGGTATTGAACTGTGTATTGAAAATAAAATAGATAATGTTGACATTTTCTGTGACAGCGAATTGATCGTTAGACAGGTTAATGGTGACTATAAAGTAAAAAACGAAAGAATGATTAAGTTGCATGCCAGAGTAGTAGATTTGTGTTTAATGTTGAAGGTTTGGTCGGTATCTCATGTAATGCGAGAAAAAAATACCGAAGCAGACCTTTTAAGCAAAGAAGGTCTCGAAAAATAAAAAAACTAAGGAATGAGAATAATATTTTATAAGTTATAGGCTATGAATTTCATAAATAAAATAAAGAATAGTTTTAGTGATAGTTTTAACTGGGTGAGTGGTGATATTGCCATTGACCTTGGAACAGCAAACACATTGATATGGCTTGCAGGTAAAGGTATTATTATTAATGAACCGTCAATTATTGCAAGATCTACAAAAACAGGAGCTGTTATCGCTGTAGGAGATGATGCAAAACAAATGCTCGGTAAGACTCATGAAGGCATTGAAACAATTCGTCCTTTAAGGGATGGCGTAATAGCTGACTATACAGCTGTAGATGAAATGCTTCAAGGTTTTATTAGAAAAGTAAATTTAAATCGTCTAACTAGACCTAGAATGGTTATATGTGTACCATCAGGAGTAACAGAAGTTGAAAGAAGAGCGGTAAAAGATTCTGGAGAAAAACAGGCTGCTCGAGAAGTTTTTCTAGTTGACGAGCCAGTTGCTGCAGCAATTGGCATAGGTTTAGATATTAGTAAGCCGGTAGGTAATATTATTGTTGATATTGGTGGAGGTACCACTGAAGTTGCTGTAATATCCTTGAATGGTGTAGTTACTAAGAAAGCAATTAGAGTTGCAGGCGATGAAATGGATGACGCTATACAACATTGGTTTAGAAATGAACATAAATTAGAAATTGGAGCACAAACTGCAGAGCAGATTAAAATTACCGTTGGTTCAGCAATGAGATCGCGATCAAAGAATATTTTAGTGAAAGGTAGAGATTTAGTATCTGGAATACCTAAAACCATCGATATTAGATCTGATGAAATAAGACAAGCTCTCAAAGATCCAGTAAAAAGAATTCTAGATGTAATTAAAGACGCACTTGAAGCGACACCTGCAGAGCTGTCATCTGACATCATTGATAGAGGTATTGTTCTCGCTGGTGGCGGATCCCAATTAAGAGGTTTAGATCAAGTTCTTCGTGAAAAAACCGGAGTTCCTGTTAATGTTGCCGATGAACCTCACTTAGCAATTGTTAAAGGTTGCGGTGCAGTTATTGAAGATTTAGAAAAATTTAAGCATGTCCTTCTTTAAGAATGTCTAAATCTGATTTATTTATTAAAAAAAATTTAGATGGCTTAGTATTATTTATCTGTATCCTCATATCAATCACTCTCATTTTCAGTAATAATAATGTTAAAGTTCAGACATTTAGATCTTCAACATTAGAATTTTTTTCTTTTTTATATCAACCTTTCGACTGGCTCGACGACCAGCTATTTCTAAAAAGAAAGCTCGAAGTACTTTCTTATGAAAATTTAAAACTTAATCTCGAAAATGAAATTTTAGCATTAAGCGAAATTGAGAATAAGAGATTAAGAGAGCTATTAAAATTCAAAGCACGTAACGAGTTGGACTTAATTGGAGCAGATATTCTTTCAAAAGGAATTAATTCAAATATGTCTTCTGTTCTCTTAGATAGGGGTGAAGTAGATGGCATTAGACAAAATAGTGCTGTACTCTCTTCGAGAGGGGTGGTAGGAAAAGTTATTTTTGTATCTAAGAATCATTCTGGTGTCCAGTTAGTTAGCGATGTAGATTTTAGGTTGAGCGTTAAAATACTGCCTTCTGAAACAGAGGGTATTATGCGATGGATTAAGGAAGATTTTTGTGAAGTTGTTGAAGTTCAGGCAACTTCTGATATTGAAATTGGGGACATTGTTCTAACTTCGAATTTAAGTACCTATTTTCCTCCAAATTTACCTGTAGGAGAAGTTGTGAGCGTTTATAAAAAGTCGAACAGTTCCAACAAAATTATTCGCATGAAATTATTCTCTAATTTATCAACTTTAAATCAATTATTTATCGTTAAGGGAAAGGATTGATATATGTCAGGGATAATCTATAGTAGATATTTTTTTATGGCAGTCTTTTTACAATTAGTTTTTGCAGAGCTTTTGACTGTTAATGGATTTCAGCCAAATATTATGTTATTGTTTATAATAATTTCGTCAATTCCTATGGAAAGTACTGCTAGGGCAACATTCATCGGGTTTACTATTGGTTTGTTCGCTGATTTAATATTATTTAATGGTTCTTATCTTGGATTATCAAGTTTAATATTTTCAATATGTGCCTTTTTTGCATCTCAGGTAAGTTTTAATTTTGCATATAGAAATTTTGATTTGTATTGGCTTATTTTAGTTTTTCTTGGTACTGGTCTGTATTCTTTTTTTAGATATGATTTTTTCTTTTTCAATGATATAATTTTTTTCATAAAAAATTGGTTTTATGTTTCAATTTATACTTTCTTTATAGGTTTTATTATTACGCGAATTTTTAGAGTAAAACAGACGGTTTTACAAGATGCTTAAGATTGAAAATAAAGCAGATATTTTTCACTATAGAACTTTATTGTTTATTTTGTGTTTAGCGCTTTTTTCATTACTTAGTAGATATTTTTATTTACAAGTGGTTGATTATGAAAGGCATTTCTCAAAATCTCAAGTTAATAGTATAAAAGCACAAACAACTTATGCTCCAAGAGGATTAATCCTAGATCGCAGTGGAGAAATCTTAGTCGACAATTTTCCTACTTACGTACTGACCGTTGTCCCTCATGAGCTGCAAAATAAAGAGATTGAATTTAAGAAGCTTTCAGCTATCATTGGTGTTGATGAGCAAGAATTAAATAGAAGATATATGAAATACTACCGAGGAAGATTTCTTCCAACAACTATCGCTAAAAACTTAACGTTTGAACAAATTTCAAAGATTGAAGAAATGAGATTAGATTTTTCAGGTATACAATATGAAAGATCTGATGAAAGAATTTATTCTCCAATCTTCAATGACGCCCATTTTCTTGGCTATTTGAGAGAAGTAGATAGGGATACTATTCCCATGCTTGATAAGAAATTGCTTTACAGAGCTGGAGAGTTGATTGGTTGGCAGGGAGTTGAAAAGGAATATGAAAAAGAATTACGTTTCTCAAAAGGTATTGATTACATAGAAGTAGACACTTATGGTCGTGAAATTGATAGACTCGAAAATAATAATACTCCAGCATTTCCAGGAAAAGATTTGACTTTGACTATTGACGCCAACCTACAACGATTTGCCAAGTCTGCACTAAATGAAAATAAAGGGTCTATATTGATCTCTAATGTAGAGACTGGTGAAATATTAAGTATGGTAAGTAGTCCTTCTTATGATTTAAGTCTTTACAGAGGATCTACTTCAGAGAATGATTGGAATAATTTATTAAAGAATGAAGATAATCCACTGCTAAACAGGACTATTGCAGGTCTTTATCCTGCAGGTTCTAAATTAAAGCTAATTACCGTTATAAATTTAATTGAAAACAGTCTTGTTGATCCGTCAGATAGCTTGATGTGTACTGGTGTCTATATTCCACCGGGAAGTACAAATGAGTTTAGATGTTGGAATGAGAGTGGTCACGGATTGGTCGATTTAAATAAAGCAATTGCACAATCTTGCAATGTTTACTTTTACGAAACAGTGCAGTTAACAAATTTAAAAGATTGGACAGACACCGCTAAAGAATTTGGTTTTAATAATTCAACAAAAATTGACCTTCCAAATGAAAAAAATGGTTTAATTCCTGATAAAGAATTTTATATAAAAAACTACGGAAGGTGGGGTTGGTCAGAAAGGGGCGTTCTATTAAATTTGACACTTGGGCAGGGAGACATATTAATTACTCCTATACAAGCCCTGAGATTTATTAATCATATTGCTTCGAAAGGAGATACAGCGCAGTTAAGACTTAATTTTAATAAAAAAGTATCTTACTATGATAAAATAGAATATTCCGAAAAAATATGGGATAATATATGGAAGGGAATGTTTGATGTAGTAAATGCAGACCAAGGTAGTGGTTGGAGAGCTAGATTAAATAATCCTCAGATTAAATTATATGGAAAGACTAGTACTGCAGAAAATCCTCATGGGGAACCTCATGCATGGTTCATAGGTTTCTTTGATTTAGATGAAACTACATATTCAATTGTTGTTATGCTTGAAAATGGAGGCGGAGGCGGTGCGGTTGCATCCCCAATTGCCGGTAATGTTGTTTCTTATTTTATAAACTCAGCTAAAATTTTAACAGAAAAGTAAAATCATGATTTATAAATCACTATCATCTGCAACTACACAAGACTCAATTGTTAGACTTTTTTTTGTTGTATGTAGTCTGCTAGCTTGTAGTTTAGTCACATTGTATAGTATTTCAGATAATCCTTTAAGTATCAATAGTTCTTTTTACAGGCAGTTTGTTTTTATTATTTTTTCACTGATAGTTTTTCTTTTAGTTAAAAATATTCCATTAAAATTTATTCATGACAATTCGACAATAATTTTTTTTGGAACTATTTTTCTATGTATAATTCCTTTTTTTCTTCCTAGAGTTGAATACACTTATAGGTGGATTGATCTTGGTTTTTTTTATATACAACCCTCTGAATATTTAAAGTGCGCTACAGTTATTGTTGTGGCAAAGTATCTTTCAAATCATCAACTTGAAGTCAAAGATAATTCAATCATAATAATACCATCATTACTGACACTTTTTTCAGCAGTAATAGTACTCAATCAACCCGATCTTGGTACAGCAGTAATTATTTGCGCTCCACTCTTACCGATGTTATTCTGGTCTGGTGTTAGTAGTTTTACAATCTTTTTAATGATTGCTCCAATAATTACTATTATTGCCGCATCCAACATTGTTGCTTTCTCAATTTGGGCGTTTATAATGTTTTGTATATTTCTTTCATTTCAGGCAAATATTGTAACTAAATTTATTTTATATTTTTCAAACATTTTTGCAGGACTACTTACTCCATTTTTATGGAACAATTTAGCCGATTATCAGAAGCAGCGCATTCTCACATTTCTTAATCCTGACCTAGATCCTATGGGTTCTGCTTATCATATTATTCAAAGTATAACAGCAATAGGATCTGGTGGATTTTTTGGTAAAGGTTGGGGGCAAGGCTCTCAGACGCAGCTCAAGTTTTTGCCAGTTCAAGAATCTGATTTTATTTTGTCTGTTATAGCTGAAGAATTTGGTTTTTTTGGTATACTTTGCGTAATGGCACTTTGTTTTCTATTGATTAAAACTTTGCTCGATATTGCATTTCGTTCTTCTGATTATTTTAGTGGATTAGTTATTATTGGACTATCTTCAATTTTATTGTCGCATATTTTTATTAATTCTGCGATGACTATAGGATTAATGCCTGTAAAGGGTTTGCCTATTCCATTTATATCTGCTGGAGGTTCATTTTTATTATCATGCTTTATCATGATAGGTTTGGTTGTAAATTTCTCAAAAAATTAACAAAATATAATTTATAATTATTATGAAAAAATTTACAAATGAACAACTAAATAGGATTATTGAAATGGCATGGGAAGATAGAACTCCTTTTGAAGTTATAGAAAATCAGTTTCAAATTACTCAAGATGACGTTATTAAGTTGATGAGAGCCAATTTAAAAAGTAAATCTTTCAAAAATTGGAGATCAAGAACAAAAGGAAGAAAAACAAAGCACCAAATTATTAATAAAATTGAAAGTCCTCGATTTAGATCAAAGAATCAAAAATAATAATTAATATTGGGAGTTGGAATTTTCAATGTCTTTAGTTAATTTCATGCGACTCATTTATCATGACAAAAAAACTCTTTTATATAACAAGTGAAATGGATCCGTTTGCATCGGTTTCATCTCTATCAGATTTATCCGTAAAGGTACCGCTTGGATTACAGGAGCTCGGCAATGACGTAAGATGTTTGATGCCTAAATATGGCTTCATTAGTGAGAGAAAATATATTCTTAGAGAAGTAATACGTTTAAAAGAGATACTATTCAACTTTGATGATATGGACTATGCGTGTTCTGCTAAAAGTGCTTTTCTACCAAAATCAAGATTACAAGTATATTTCTTAGAGCACGAAGAAATCTTTGGTGATTTGAATAATCTTTTATACAAAGCAAAAAACGGAAGATTTTTAAATGATAATGATAAAAGATTTGCATTTTATGCTCTAGCCGCTATCAAGATGTTGCCAAATTTATTTTGGTATCCAAATGTAATTATTTGTAGTGGGTGGACATCTGCATTAATACCCATGCTTGTGAAAACTTTAGCTAAAAATGATAAAGATTTATCTAAAATCAAGACAGTATACATTGCATCCTCGATAAATAAGGATATTAGTTTCGATCCAACAAATCTTGGATTTAACAAGGAAACTTTTTCCCCCTTAAAGGCATTAAATCTAAATCAGATCGGTTGTAAATATGCTGATAAGACTATTGTTGTGAATGGTTCTGAAAACATTTCTTCAAATCTTATGAAATTAAAAGTATTTAAAGATGCCAAAAATTGTTCAATTGTTGATCTTGATTATGGAGAAGAAACTGACTATTCTCCATTGCTAGATGCAATTGAGCAGGGAATAAAAAAAATATAAATAATGCATAATTATTTTTCTATTAAACTAGCTATTTTTGCAAGTGCGGTTATCTTGCTAATTAGTGCATGTTCAGAAGATACTATTGTTTATACTGAAATAGACAATCCAAACTATACAATCAATACATTAACTTTGCCATTAGATGATAGTAAAGTCTTTCAAGAAACTCCCTTGACAGCGCAGGGGACTAAATTTTTCTTCGGAAATGTAAAAAATTCTGAAAATCTTTATACTCTTTTCAGTATGACATTGTATTCAGGTTCTCTTCCTCCCTTAGCTCTTTTTGATTTACTGGCGGACTCGATTCAGGTTGATAGCGCTTTAGTATATATGCAAACTGCTGATAGTTTGAATTCAACATCAAATCTTTCACTTTTTTCTGTGCTTGCAACAGAAGATAGTATTTTTTCTGAAGATTCAACAAATTACTATACCTTAGACGATTACATGGATTTTGAAAATAATGCAACATTATTGCATCAAATTCCATTATCAAATATCGAACCTGATACTACTGGGTACGACACATTAAAGTTCTTATTTAAAGATACAAATCTTGATTTGCTGAAACAGTATTATTTTGACACAACAACTTACCCAGCTAGAACTCTAATGCTTCAGACTGATGAAATTTTAAACGAATTATTTTCTGTTGAAAGCGATGAAAGCTCTCGACAGCCTAGAATGAGAGTTTGGTATAAGGCGACGGTAGATGAAACAACTATAGTTGATACTTCCGTCCTTTTCTTTGCTGACAAAGGATTAAGTATTTTTTCTCCACCAAATGTTCTTGAAGAAGATAAGAATTATATTACACTTAACTCTGGTTCTGGGCTTCAGTCAATTTTAAGATATGATTTAGATATTTTAGATGGGCTAGAAAGAAATAGTATTGTTAAAAAGGCTAATCTTGTATTAAATATTGATAATTCAAACCTTGACGAAGACGATGAATTCTATGTTGTAGTTGCTGCATTAGCAGATTCTGTAAGAAATTGGGATTTTACCACATTCTTATCAGACGAAGAATCTTTAAGTGATTCAGTTTATTCGGTAAATCCAAATTTTATCATTTCAAGAAAACTTGATGGTGATTCTGTTGAGATTCCAATTCAAGATTTTCTTCAGGCATACAAAAATGGCTTTATTGATAATCACGGTTTAATCCTTTATAGTGCACCAGCAAATAGTCCGTTTGATAAGATTAGGTTAAACTCAGCTGCTGTGGAGGTATTGTATGTTAAACCGTAGCATATCTGTATTTTTGCTTTTAAGCACTCTTTTTAGTCAATCAACTATGAATGGCTATGGTTATGGCATGTTTGTGAATACTGACGATGCAGCTTCTACAGGATCTCCATCAATCGGATTACTTCCTAGCTTTAAAAACAATGTCTCCTTAGGAAATCCTTCAACATGGCATAATTTACCGGTAACCTACCTAAGTACATCGTTTGATAGTAGGTCAAATAAGTTCAATAATACTTCTAGTTCTAATTCACAATTAGCTACAGCTAAGCTCGTTATCCCCGCAAAGCAGAAAATTTCATTCGGATTAACTTTTAGCCCCTTCTTGACAAGAGAAATAACCTTGTCAGATAATACTTTTGATGAATTTATCTTTGTTGGTGAAGATACATTGAGATACACTCGTTCAAATGCTACGGGTGGAGGTTCATCTATGGCACAGCTTGCAGTAGGCTATAAATTATCAGAGCTAGATAATATTGGATTTGGTTTAGATGTTGTTTTTGGTTCGTCAAGATCAACTCAAAACCTATTAGTTGATTCTGAACGCCATTTATTGCAATCAAGAGATTATTTTTCAGGTTCATTAATAGAACTTTACTATACTACTACAAGATTTTCATGGAATCAGAAACCTTTAATCTTATCTATAAATTATAATTTTTCTTTAAATGATATTGATGTAGAAAATGAATCTTATCAAGCTTTCTTAGATTCAAATACTAATAATTACCATGATTCATCGGATTTTCCAAGTGTTGAAGCAGCCTTAATGCCTTTAAATACTGTTTTTAAGAATGAAATATCAATTAGCGATTTTAAAATGGGTATAGATTACGAATTTTCAGAGAGATATCATGCTCAATTTGGAATGCAATCTTGGAGTGACAATGGAAAAAATGCATTATCAAGTTCTTTGTATCCAGGCCACATAGAATCAAAAAATAAATTTAGTATAGGAATTTTAAAATTTGCTAAACCTTATTCAAGGGACAGATATCATTACAGAGCTGGAATAGCTTTTACTGATTACGATATTAATAGTCTTGACACAGTTGAAGAAGTTAGTTTAGGTTTAGGGATAGGTGTTGAATTTGGCTTAATGCGAAATCAGATTGATTTTAGCTATAATTTGATTAACAGAGATAATATACATATAGTTGGAAGTGAGACTGTACAGTCATTTAACATTGGAGTAAGTATTGGTGATTTATGGTTTGTTAAGAGAAGGCAAATATGATAGGTGATAAAATGAAGAATTATTTATATTTAATTATGGGTTTATGTGTTTTGTTTACCACATCTTTAGAAGCTCAGTGTAAAAGAGGTGAGAAACTAAGAATTACTAACGATGTTGAGATAAAGGTTGTTGATTGCAGAGAGGCTACAAGGATGATTTACAATGATGGATGGTATCCATATTCTATAGAGGACGAGAGAGAGGATAGGTGCCCACAATTATCAAGCAGTTCTGCGGAATATTATAGAAGTAGTAATTGGGAGTTAAGTGCAAATGCATATTCAGAGATGATGAACTTAAGATGCGACCAGTGGGATCCAGATTGGGTAAATCCGAACGACGTATATTTATATTGGGCTATTGCATTAGAATATTTAGGCAAGTTCGACGAATCAGAAAAAGTGCTTATTGAGGGATTGGAAGAACTACCTGATAATACAGATTTAATGAAGAGGTTAGCTTACTCGTTTAAGAAGCAAGGTAAAACAGAGGAGATGATAATTGAATATGAAAGATTATTAGATTCTGGGGTTAAAGACACAGATACTTTAAGAGACCTAGCTTCTGCATACGGCGAACAAGGTAGAACCGATGAGCAAGTGTCAGTGCTCAAAAAAATACTATCTTTCGATCCAAATAATTCTTCAATTCAGTCAGAGTTAGCGCGGGTTTATGAAAATTCAGGAGAAGATCCTTTGGAAATCTTTAAAGCTAGATTCGAAGATAACCCTGAAAACGCTTCTTATGCCATAGAGTATGCTCAAAAATTAATCGATAACGGCGATGTTGATGATGCCATTGATGCTCTCGTTGGTACATTGAGTTATAATGACACCAATAACATGGTATACTTAACTTTAGGTAATGCATATAATGAAAATTCTGACTTCAATGATGCAGTTGAAACATTTGAAGATTTATTTAACTTAGATCGTAATAACTACCGTATTGCAATAAAAGTTTCTGAAAATTATATAGAATTAGATAGATTTGATGAAGCTTATGATTGGGGATCGAAAGCATTGAAAATATCAAAGAGAAATGCAGAATCCCTTTCTCATATGGGAAATTTATATTACAAAGCTATGAATATATGCAGAGGAGATAATTTTTCAAGATCTGATAAAGCAGTAGCTTCGCTTGCATATAACTATTTCTTGCAAGCCGAAAAGAAGGGTAATTCTAAATACTTCAAGCAAAAAAAATGGCTTGAAGAGAATGATGTTTTATTTGGTCGCGCAGATTGGTTTATGCTTGATAAAGATATTCAAACTTCAGGAAAAGTATCTCCAGTGGGAAGATGTTATGAATGGGTAAGTGAATCTCTTGACAAACAAAGCGATTGGTAGCTACATGTCTTTTCTTGAAAAAGAAGACAACGAAATTTATAAAATCATTAACTCTGAATTTAATCGTCAGACTGATTTTCTTGAACTTATTGCATCTGAAAATTTCACTAGTAAGGCAGTATTAGAGGCTGCTGGATCCGTTCTAACAAATAAATATGCTGAGGGATATCCTGGAAAAAGATATTATGGCGGATGTATTCATGTTGACGAAGCGGAGAATTTAGCTATAGACCGCGCTAAACAACTTTTCAAGGCAGAGTATGCCAATGTACAGCCTCATTCCGGTTCTTCAGCGAATATGGGCGTTTTTCTTGCTATGCTAAACCCAGGAGACTGTATTATGGGACTTGATTTAAGTCACGGAGGACATTTAACTCACGGATCTAAAGTAAGTTTTTCTGGAAAATTATACAATGCTGTAACTTTTCATGTAAAAAAAGATTCAGGCTTAATTGATTTTGACGATTTGTTATTAAAGGCAAGAGAGCATAAGCCAAAAATAATTATTTGCGGTGCTAGCGCATATCCAAGAACTATTGAATTTGAGAAATTTAGAGAAATTGCAGACGAAGTTGGTGCGTATCTTCATGGAGATATTTGTCATAATTCAGGTTTAATTGCTGCGGAAATGCATCCTTCGCCTTTTCCTTATTGTCATGTAGTATCAACTAGTACTCATAAAACTTTAAGAGGACCTAGAGGGGGAATCATTTTGTTAGGTAAAGATTTTGAAAATTCATATGGTATTGTAGCCCCTAAATCTGGTAGAATAAAGATGATGTCAGAGCTTTTAGACGGTGCAGTAATGCCAGGAATTCAAGGCGGACCATTAATGCATATTATTGCAGGGAAAGCTGTAGCTTTTAAAGAAGCTCTATCTTCTGAATTTAAAGTTTATATAAAAGGTGTTCTTGATAATGCACAGTGTTTTGCTGAAGAGTTTTCAAAAAGAGATTATAATTTAATTTCCGGAGGAACAGATACTCATTTAGTTTTACTTGATTTACAGAATAAAGGTGTTTCAGGTAAAAAAGCAGAACATGCCTTAGACGAAGCAGGTATAACAGTTAATAAAAATATGGTGCCATTTGACCCTAAAAGTCCATTTGTCACAAGTGGAATAAGAATAGGTTCCCCAGCATTAACAACCAGAGGTATGAGTAGAGGGGAAGTAAAGATTGTTGTAGATTTAATTGATAGGGTCGTTAATAATAGCGAAGATCAGACAATTATTAATTCTGTAAAGCTAGAGGTTAAAGAGCTTTGCAGTGCATTCCCAATCTATGAATAATACAAGCAAGAATAAAATATACTTTATTTTCGTAGCTATAATATCATTAAATGCTTGCGCTTCGAACAAAGATCTAATGATAGGAGCGGGTATAGCTGAAGTAGTAATTCCAGTCTCATTTAAATCGAATGAAAATAAGATTAAAAAAGACCCCCTTAATTCAGAAGTATATTTAGATATATCACAAAATTTAGTCAAATTTTCTTACGGTATTTTAATGGAAAAGGCAGACAGATTAATGTATACTGACTATTATGCTGCAAGAAATTATTATAGTGATTCGCTTGACTTGTTCTTGTCATCAAGAAGATATATGATGCAAGCTCTTAGCTTGAAATATGAAAATTTTGAAACTGCAATGATGTCAAAGTCAAATATAGATTTAAAAATTGAAGATGTTCCCTATTTATATTGGCTCAGCGGCTCTATGGCTGGCTCAATTCAAGCAAGTCAGGGAGATCCAGAATACCTAATTGATTTGAGTAATATTAGATGGTTGCTTGAAAATGCAATTATTTTAGACCCGGAATGGGAAAAAGGTTCTTTGTATGCTGCAATGATGAGTGTTTATATTAATGATTTAAGTGGAGATAAAAATTCAGAGCGTAAAGCTTTAGAATATTTTTCATTAGCGAATAGTGCTGCTGAAGGATTAAATGTTAGTATTTATGTAACTCTTGCTGAAAGTTTTGCTGTAGGCAAGCAAGATAAATCTTACTTTTTAGAATTGATTAATAGTGCTTTAGCTATTGATATAAATAAAGATAAAGAATTGAAGCAAGCTAACAAGCTTGCTAGATTAAGAGCTAAGTGGTTGTTAAGTAGGGTAGAAGACCTTTTTTATATGTAAGTTATTATAATGATTTATCTAAGAAATATTGCTGTATTTATTCTTTTTCTGGGATTTGCACTATCAAAGCCAATCATAATAAAGCTGGCGACAGTTGCTCCAGAAGGAACTGAATACTACAACTTACTTTTAGAGATGGGCCAACGTTGGCAACAAGAAACTAACGGACAAGTGCAGTTGCGTATTTATCCAAACGGCGTGGTTGGTGGAGAGATTGATACAATACGAAAAATGCGAATTGGTCAAATTCAAGGTTCTGCAATGTCTTCAATTGGACTTGCTCGCTTGACAGATAGTATTCAAGCATTTACTTTGCCTATGGGTTTTAAAGATTATGATGATATTGATAAAGCTAAAAATGCTATGTTTGGAGATATTGATGCTGAATTGTCTGATAGCGGCTTTAAACTACTCTTCCTTGTAGATATCGGATGGGTTTATTGGTTCTCAGCCGAAGAAATTTCAGTACCTCAAGATTTGAAGGACTCAAAAATATTTACATCTGCCGGTGATTACGTTACTGTTGAACTCTTTAAAAAATTTGGATTTAATGCTATTCCCATTGCAGAAACTGATATACTTACCGGACTCCAAACCGGGATGATAAATTCAATGCAAACAGTGCCAATTTTATCTGCGAGTTCAGGTTGGTCTGCGTTAATGCCAAACATGCTTGATTTAAAATGGGGGGCATTTATTGGCGCAGTCATTGTTGATGAAAGAGTATGGTCAAAAATTAAGCCAAAACATCAGAAAGTAATGATTGAGATAGCACAAGATATTGGTAAGAAATATCAAAAAAATGGCAGAGAAATGGAAATAAAAGCTATTAATGCTATGGAAGAATATGGTATGAAAGTTAAAACTCCTAGTGCTGAAGAATTAGAGATTTGGGAGTCATTTAAAAATGAAATAACTCCAGACGTTATTGACACCTTTTTATCTGAAGAAATTTATGAAAAAGTAACTTCAGCTATTAATGAATAATTCTTTCTTAGCTAAATTAGAAAATCTTATTTGTTATATTTGTTTTGGGGTTATTATAACTTTTCCTGTATTTCAAATTTTATCTAGATTTATCAATATTTTCTCAATTCCCGCATCACAAGAAATTGTTCAGCATATGACGTTATGGATTGCTTTTATTGGTGCCGTGCTAGCTGCAAGAAGTAATAGATTATTAGCGGTTGTAAGAGATCCAGTATTTAACAAATCGTCAGAGTTTAAGCTTAGTCATTTTTTAGTACATATGTGTTCTGTTGGTGTAGTTTTTGTACTCTCTGTTTCATATTTAAAAATGATTCAAATTGGTATACAATATCCTGAATTTATTGCACCTTTCATTCCAGTTTGGTTTGCTCAAAGTATAATACCTATTGGTTTGTTGTTAATTTGGTATCATATGATATTAACAAGCAGTTCAAGATTTAATTATCGTATTCTTTTGGTTATTTTTTCTTTTTTAATGACAGTAATACTATACTTTTGGCAATTTCCTCTAACAAATGATTTATTATTAACTGTAAAAGTGCTAGGTGTAATCAGTCTAGTTGCGTTTGGACTTCCTATTTTTGTGGTACTGGCAGCACTTTCTATTTTCTTCTTTCTATCAGAACCTACTGAATGGGCTACAAATTTTGACTTAATGTCAACAATTAGCGATAGTGCATATCGAATAGTTGTTTCACCTACTTTAGCTGCTATTCCTATTTTCACTTTAGCAGGCTATATATTAGCTGAAAGTAACGTATCAAAACGTCTACTTAATTTTTTTAGAGCTTCATTAGGATGGCTACCAGGTTCCACTGTTTTAATAGTTGTAATACTTTGTGCTTTTTTTACAGCGCTCACTGGAGGCTCTGGCGTAACTATTCTAGCTCTAGGAGCTATTTTATATCCAATACTTATTGAAGATGGTTATTCTGAAATTTTTTCTTTGGGTTTAATTACAACTGCGGGGTCTCTCGGATTACTGTTTCCACCAAGTCTTCCTGCAATAATTTATTCAGTGACAGCTGGTATTAATCCAATTGAATTATTTAAAACGGGACTTTTTCCAGGGCTATTTCTTTTATCGATTATAGTAGGTTATGGAATTTATCATAAGCCAGAAAAGCAAAAAGTTATTAAATTTAATATTCAAGATTTTAAGCAAGCTTTTTTAAAAGTAAAGTGGGAAATCGCTATCCCCATATTAATTATCTACGGTTTATTTAGCGGTTTAGCTACACTCGTTGAATGTGCCGCTTTATTAGTATGGTATGTGATTTTTGTAGAAGTATACATCTACAAAGATATAGAACTTAAAGACCTTTCAAAAATTGTAATTGATTGCGCCACCCTAGTAGGAGGTGTGCTAATTATTCTTGGTTTTGCAATGGGTTTCACAGGATATTTAGTTGATGCTCAGGTACCTCTTAAAATTTTACAAGTTGTCAAAGCTTCTATTGACTCTCCCATTGTATTCCTACTAGCACTTAATATGTTATTAATAATAGCTGGATGTATTATGGATGTTTTTTCAGCTATTATAGTTATAGTTCCTCTAATTGCACCTCTAGCCATACATTTTGGTATAGATCCAATACATTTAGGAATTATATTTATTGCTAATTTAGAACTTGGCTATATTACCCCACCTGTAGGAATGAATCTTTTTTTATCATCTTATCGATTTAAAAAAGATATGCCAACAGTATATAGAGCTACAATGCCTTACTTTTTTATAAGGCTAATAGGAGTTCTTTTTATAACATATATTCCTTTGTTCTTTTACTGATTTTTAATTATCTTTATCTATCATGAAAAACAAAAACTTAATTCTATCAATAATTTTACTATCACAACTTGTTATGGCGCAAGGCCAAGCAGGTTCACTTTTTTTATCTATTAATCCAGGAGCTAGAGCTAATGGTATGGGTGAAGCGCAAATTGGTATAGCCAATGATGCGTATGCAACATTCTATAATCCGGCAGGTTTATCTAATTTAACAACTACTCAAGCTTCTTTTATGCATTCGAGTTATTTGCCAAACCTAGTAGATGACATGGCTTATGATTTTGTTGCATTTGCTATGCCGCAATTTAGAGATAAAGGCTCAATTGGAGGACATTTTACCTACTTAAATCTGGGAGATCAAATTAGTACAGATGCTAATGGCGCAGAATTAGGTTCATTTTCTAGCTATATGTATGCATTGAATCTATCTTATTCTCAAAAAATTGATGAAGATTCATCATGGGGTGTTAACGGTAAATATTTTTATCAAGAATTGGCTGTAATTAGCAGTTTAGATGCTTCAAGTAGTAGTGTTGCATTTGATGTAGGATATTTTAAGCATAACGCAATGGATAATCCTAACCTTACAATGGGTGCTGTATTAACCAATGTTGGCCCTGGCGTTAGTTTTGGCGACGGAGATGATGACCCACTTCCAACTAAATTAGGGTTTGGTTTGGGATATCTAACCTTTGAAGGAAAAGCGAATTTAGCGCTCGATTTAAACTACGAGGTAAATGATCAGTCTATGGTTACCAATCTTGGAATTGAATACTATCTTGTTGAAGATTTTGCTTTAAGAGCAGGAATGATTAACGATCCATCTGGGGACTTAAGCTATACAACTCTTGGTCTTGGTGCACGACTAGATGCTCTAGGTTTTGATGTAAGTTACATTATGGGCGGAGAACTCGACCCACACTCAAATATGGTGAGATTCTCTTTAAGTGGTTCTTTCTAAAGCTGGGTTTAGAAACATAATTATTTCAAATATGAGATTTATAATCATATCAATATTTTTCTTTGTTACTGGCTGTGGTTGGGCAAATCCCTTTGATGACAATATTCCTTATAAAACAAGATTTGAAGATGGCCTGTCTTTCTTTGAAGAAGAAAAGTATCCCAAAGCAGCCCAGCAATTTACTATAATCGTAGACAGAGCTTCTCATACTGATTTAGGAGACGATGCATTATTTTTTCTAGCAGAATCATATTATTTAGATGAAAATTACGACTTAGCTTTAATCGAATATGAAAAGCTTGTTTCAAGAATGGGTTTTAGTCCTTACATAGAAAAAACAAGATGGAGAATATGTGAAACCTTGATGGCTCTTTCTCCGAACTATTATCATGATCAAGAGTCTAGTAAAAAAGCTATAGTTGAAATCCAACAATTTTTAGATGACTATCCTTCATCTGACTATTCAAATGATGCGGATAACCTTATCAAAGAGCTTAGACTAAGGTTGGCTAAGAAAAATATGGAGACGGGAGTATTGTATTTTAAGCTTAAAGCATACGATTCAGCTATCGTCGCTTATAAGGTGGTAATAAGTGATTATTACGATACCAAATATTTTAAAGATGCTAACCTTGAAGTGATTCGTTGTATGATGTTGTTAAACCAGGGCGAGGAAGCTCAAGAGTTTTTTGATAGTCTCGATAAAGATGGTGAAGTTTTTACAGATAGCAATTTTAAGCAATTAGCTTCAGAACTCTTAAACGACAATTCTTAGGGAGTTAAATTATGAAAACCTGTATATTTGGCGGTACTTTTGATCCACCACATATTGGGCACTTATTAATTGCCCAAACTATTATTGAGTCAGAAAATTTTGAAAGACTCATATTTGTCCCAGCAAACATATCTCCTGCCAAGAAAGGTAAGACCATATCTTCAACTAGAAAAAGACTGGATATGTTGAATTTGGCACTCACTAGTAACGAAAACTTTGAAATATCAGATTATGAGATTAATAAAGGAGATATTAGTTACACGATAGATACTGTTAATCACTTTGCTAAATCTTTAGATCTACCAAAAAAAGACTTATATTTTTTGATGGGTAGCGATACCCTTAGAGAATTCCATAATTGGAAAAATCCAAAAGGTATTATCGATTTATGTAATATTATTGTTGCAATAAGACCTGGATTTACACCAAGCGATATCCCTCAATGGGTATTGGATAATATAAATTTTGCTAACATACCACAATTTGAAATTTCATCAACAAATATTAGGTCAAGATGGAGAGATGGAAAAACAATTAGGTATATGGTACCAAAAGAGGTTTGGGATTATATCAATATGAATGGTTTATACTAATGTTGTCAATTGTATTTTTTTTAGTAATTGGATCTATAGGACTGTTTTATGGCTCGGAATGGCTTGTTGATGGCGCAAAAGATATAGCTAAGAAATTTAAAATTTCTGATTTAGTAATTGGACTAACAATCGTTTCAATTGGTACATCATTTCCAGAACTTATTGTTGGGATCGTATCATCTTTTGATGGACACAATGATTTTGTAATAGGCAATGTATTGGGGTCAAACGTTGCCAATATAGGTTTAGCATTAGGGTTGCCTGCAATCTTTTACAAAATGAATTTTGAGTATAAAAATGTTATTTCGGCTTTTTTCTATAATTTTTTAGCTTGTACTGCTTTATATTTTATTGTTTCTGATGGTCTTATTAGTTTTTCAGATGCTCAAATTTTATTCTTTCTATTTTTAATATATATTGTAGCAAGTTTTCTAAGACCAAATATTACATCATGTAATGATGAATTAGGAAATGAATGCGATATATGTTTAAGAAAGTCTTTCATGAGACTTATTGCTGGTTCAGTAATGTTATATTATGGATCAGAGCTTTTTGTTTCTAATGGCGCAGCGCCATTGGTGCGTGAATTTGGATTTTCTGAAAAGGCTGTAGGTATGACAGTTATTGCGATGGGAACGTCATTACCAGAGCTATTTGTTACCATGATGGCTCTTTCTAAGAAAGAGGTAGGTATTTCCTTAGGTAATATCATTGGATCTAATATATTTAATATACTATTCGTTCTCGGTGTGATAGGGTTAATAAATCCTCTAGTGGTTAGCGATGTTTCTTTTGAGCTTTTTTTTGGAGTTGGTTTACTATTTTTATTAGGATTTTTAAGTTATTTTTTCAAGGGACTAAACAATTTATCAGGTTTTTTATTGGTATTAATATACGTCTTATTTCTTTATCTTCAGTTCTATGGTTGACTTTAAAAATATTACCTATAATTACTCAAAAAATTCTGGTATTTATAACATTGATTTAAGTATCCAAGATAACGAGTTTTGTTTTTTAGTAGGGCCTACCGGCTCCGGAAAAAGTACACTATTAAAGTTATTATATTTTGACCTTTTTGCAGATAAAGGTGTCGTAAATTTAATGGGATATTCTTCATCAAAAATAAAGCAAAAAAATATCCATAAAGCGAGAAAGAAAATTGGTGTAATTTTTCAAGACTATAAACTTTTAAAGCAACGAACTGTTTATGAAAATATTGCTCTTCCACTTCATATAAACGGTGTAGGAAGAAAGAAAATAACTAACCTTGTAAGCGAAGCTCTTGAATTAACTGAACTCTCAAGATATGCTAGAAAGTTTCCTAATGAATTATCGGGAGGGGAGCAACAGAGGGTTTGTATCGCCCGTGCAATTGTTAAAAATCCTAATTTAATTTTAGCCGATGAACCTACTGGAAATTTAGACCCTACGGCAGCACATAGAATATTGAAAATATTAGAGCAGATTAATAAAGAGGGAACATGCGTAATAATGGCCACTCATAACTATAAGCTTATAGCAGAAAAACCTTATCGAGTGATTGAGCTTGACCAGGGAAGAGTGGTGAGTGAATGATTGATAAGATAGCCTTTCTCTTTGCTGAAGGACTTAAAAACTTCTTCAGAAATAAGTTAACTAATTTTTTGTGCATCCTTACTATCCTTATAAATTTTACTATTCTTGGGTATTTTTTTGTTGTCGGATTTAATACTGACGGATTAGTTAATTTTTTTAGATCAAAATATACTTTTGAAGTATTCCTGGATGATAAAGTCAATTCTGAGCAATCTGACAAGATAACCGCTGAATTAGAATCAAACTCACTAATTTCTTCTATAGTTTTAATTGATAAAGATAGGTCTGCAGAAATTTTCTTAGAAGAGTTTGGCGAAGATATTGTTGTAATGCTTGGGTACAATCCTTTGCCTGTGTCGTTAAAAGTTATGCTTGAAAAAGATAAATTTAATTTGAATACTGTCAATAATCTTATTGCAGAAATAGGAAACTATGACTTTGTAGATAGTGTTGAGTATCGAGGAGATTATATACAAGAGATAGAGAAAAAGATTAACCTATTTATCTTCTTTTTTCTAATATTTATTATTGCTATGATTTTTATTTCAATTCAAATGATATCCAATACAATAAAGCTTTCTATGACTAATCGTAGTGATTTTATTGAAATTCTTCAATATAACGGCGCTTCAAATATGTTTATTAAAATCCCTTTCTTTATAGAATCAGCACTACAATCAATCATCGGTTCATTTATTGCATTTTTATTAGTGAATTATAGTTTCATTTTAATAAATTCCTACTTCAATTTGAATATGCAGATTGATAAATTTTTATGGGTATGGATGATTGGCTTATCATTGGTTGTTAGTATTTATGCATCAAGTAGGGCAATGAAAAAAATATTATGAATAAGAAAACAAAAAATAGTACATCAGCAGCTCCTAAAGCAGTAGCTAAAAAAAGAATGACGAAGAAAGACCTTGAACTGGCTATAGTTTCTCTTGAGGATAAACAATTAAGACTGAAAGCTGAGTTCGATAACTTTAGAAAAAGGAAAGAAGCTGAAATATCTGCACTTTTTAGATATGACGGTAAAAACTTTGTCCTCGACTTTTTGACAATACTTGACAACATAAACAGAGGTATCGATTCTTACAAGGATGCAGAAATAAGGAAAGCTCTTTTGCTTATTAGAGATGACTTTTTAAAAAAAATGAATTCTAAAGATATTAAAGAGTTCGGAGTTGTTGGAGATATCTTCAATCCAGAACTTCATGAAGCATTAACAACTGCTAATCTTGAAGATAAAAAAGACGATGAAATTGTTGAAGTTTATGAGTTGGGTTTCAAGTATAAAGATTTAATTATAAGGCATGCAAAAGTTGTGGTAAATAAAAAGTGAAAGATTTTTATGATATCCTCGGCGTTTCAAAGGCTGCACCAGAGAATGATATTAAACGTGCATATCGAAAGATTGCGATGAAATATCATCCAGATAGAAATCCAGATAATAAGGATGCTGAGAAAAAATTTAAAGAGGCTGCTGAAGCATATTCTGTACTGAGCGATGCTTCGAAAAGAAGGCAGTATGATCAATTTGGTCATTCAGCATTCAACGGAATGGGCGGAGGTGGACAATCAGGCTTTAATTCAATGAATATGGATGATATTTTTAACCAGTTCGGTGATATTTTTGGTGGAAACAATCCATTTGAATCTTTTTTTTCGGGGGGAGGAAGAAGAGCTTCTTCACAACCAAGAAGCGGAAGTGATATAAAAGTAAAGATCAGCGTTTCTTATGCAGAAATCGTGAATGGCGGTGAAAAGAAGATTAAGATTAGAAGGCTGAAACTTGCAGATAATGCTTCTTTTTCGTCGTGCCAAATGTGTGGCGGTGCTGGGCAGGTTACAAGAGTAACAAATTCTTTTTTAGGCCAAATGAGGTCTACTTCAGTATGTCCAGAATGTGAGGGCTATGGAAAAAAAGTCAATAAAATTCCATCTGGTGCTGATAAAAATGGTATGATTAAAAAAGAAGAAACTATTAAAATAAAAATTCCAACTGGAGTAGAAGATGGAAATTATATGACTCTTAAGTCTCAGGGCCATGAAGATATCAATCAAAGCGCAGGTGATCTTTATGTTTTTTTTGAAGAAGAAGAGCATGAACATTTTTCTCGCTACGGAAATGATGTTTTATTGCAAATTAAGGTTGGATATTCTCAAGTAGTTTTTGGAGATAAGGTTGATATTCCAACAATCAATGGACATGCTAGCTTGAAGATTCCTTCAGGGTTGCAGCCAGGTCAAATTCTTAGAATTAAAGGAAAAGGATTTCCCGGACTCGGCAAAACAGGTAGAGGCGACCAACTTATTAAGGTTCAAGTAGAAGTACCTAAACAACTTTCCAGGGAAGAAAAAAGAATTATTAAAGAGTACTATGATATTGAAAAAGATAAAGACATTAAATTTGAGAAGTTTGAGGATTAATATCTTGCTATGTTCTTGATTTATTGTAAATTCGGTGGAGCCTAAAATGAATAAAGCTAAACAAAAATTTTTTAATGACTACTTAGAAATTATAATTTTCTTTGTATTTCTTCTAACTCTCATTGTTATCTATGTTCCTAGTACGATTTGGGAGGAAGAGGACATGTATAAAAACGAGAGTAGATCCCGTATGCAGGCCTTATATAATATTGAAAATTTTCACAACATTCTTGTTGGAAAGTATGAGCAAGACGGATTAAAAGCGGTAACTCTCGTGAACGCTGTCAGAGATTCAGTCATGGCAGACTCAACGTTTTTGGGAGACCAATCAATCAAGCTTAACGGAGAAGAGTTTCTTGTAAATATACCTAAGGGTTTTGATGTAGAATATGATACAACTTTTGGCCAAAGAAGAGTTGAAAAAGAAACAATTATTGATACTACCGTTACTATTGTGATGCTCTCAGAAGATACTGGATTAGAAGATACGCTGTATGTTCAAAAAAGAAACCTCTCTGAAATCATGGAAGATCCTCTTTTCTTAAATGTTGTAAAAGAAGCTTCATTTGAGCGTACTGAGACTGTTTCGTATTTTGATAGAAAATTTAGAAAAGAAACTAGTCCTTATAATTTTGTATTTCTTCCAGATGAAACTCAACTTTTGTGTCCATTAACAGGTGAGCCTTATATTATTGAAATTAATGAAGAGGCAAATTCTGTTAGAGTATCGAGTCCTATTCGTTCTTACAGAGATAATAGATATGGTTTTTTTGCTCTTAAGACTCGAAGTCATGGATATATCATTGATGGAACTAGAAGTTGGGATAATTAATTGATTGCTTTTCTTTTTAGTACATAACGATACTTTATCTGTTTTTAAAAAAAGCACCAATAATGATGCAGTTCACCTTGAGCTAAAAGTAAAATTTCATCACAAGCTCAAATCAATAGATAACAATTCAAAATTACTAAGCAGCGTCATTGCCCAAGCATTAGATGAGCTTGGTGAAAAGATAAGCTTAGAAAATCAAAAAGCTGCTATCGTAGTAGATGATAATATTTTAACTCATTCGATTAGTCGAATTTCCAAAAAAAATCAAATTGAACCTTTTGAGATTATTAAAGAAGAAATACAGATAAAGTGGAGAGAGTTATCTAAAAATTATTTTTCAATCTCCGAGAGTAAAAAATCATCAAAAAATCTATTTCATACTGTATCTATGAATCATTATTTGAGAGAAAAAATCAAGTTGAATTTTAATAATTCTGGTATTGATATAAAATATCTAGTGCCACTATCAAGCGTTGTTTTGTCTGGAGTAAAAAATAATCAGTTCGCAGTCTCAAAATCGTCTCGAACCTATTCTATTTTTAATTATTCTACGAAAGGTTTTTCTTTCTTTAGGGGTTCCTTTACCGGAAAAAATAAAGGTTTTAAAACAGTAATTGGCCTAGTTGATCTCATAAAATTTAAAGAGAAGGATTTTAAGGTAAACAATCTAACATATATAATTTTTAATGATATGAAGATTGTAGAATTTTTTGCAAGAATTGTTAAGGACTCCTCTCCAATATTAAATTTCGTGAAACCTTTTGGGCTTCAAATATTAAATGATGAACAATATAAAAAAACAATTAACATTTCCGAAAAGAATAGCAACTTTAATTTTACTCCTTTTTTCAGGAACGTTATATCAGGAGTTGTAACATTAGGACTGGTCGCTTTAGCATTATTGTCGATTAGTGACTTTAATTTTTTATACAATGAATCATCTAGTAATAAGATTGATTCAAATGTATTGAAAGTTAAAACCCCACTTAATAATCTGAGCAAGTTTCGAAACAGTTCGTACGCTGCTATAGATGAATTTAGAATGATTAATCTTTCTGATAATATGGTAAAAATTGAACGTATTGACATAGTAGATAATCGTGTTTGGTTAGATACAAAATCTAATGATGGTATTAGTGGAGGATATCTTATTCGAACAACTGATGTCAATTCTATTGATATCTCTATTCTAACAGAGGATTTGATTACTATTATTGAAAGCCTTGATAATGAAAATCAATACAAAATAGTTGATGGTACATTTTATGGTGATAAAGTAGATAATATTATTATCCGAACTGAAAGTATTGAGGCTTCCCTCAAAATTCTAAACGAGGTTATAAAATATAATAACTTGCTTGTAAGAAAGATTTCGTATTCAAAGAACGAAAATTCAGTTCATTTATATGTATCTTCATTGGTGCTATGAAAGTATTAGCAGGTAAATTTAAAAATCAGTCTATTAAATTAAATCGTCGTTTTTCATATCGTCCCACCACTTCTATTGTAAGAAAAAGTCTCTTTGACGCTTTAAAGTCTCTTGAAGGCAAGACGTTCCTAGATTTGTACGCTGGTTCCGGTATGATTGGTTTTGAGGCGAGCAGCCGAGATGCAAGTACTGTCACATTTATAGAAATGCATAAACTTCATATGAGTCAGATTAGAGAAAATGCAGGCTCATTTGACTATAATAGATTTCATTTCTACGTTAGAGACTCTCTAAGATTTCTTAAAAAATGCGAGAATTATGATATTATTTTTGCTGATCCTCCATATGGATTAGTTGACTTGCCGTTGCTTATAAAATTAGCTACGAAAAAACTTAATTCAGGAGGAGTATTTGTTCTTGAATGCGGTAAAAATGAATCGCTTGCAGGATATTTTAAAAGTAGTAAATTCGGGGACACACAACTACTATTTTGGGAAGCATGAAAAGAATAATATATCCAGGTACTTTTGATCCGCTTCATTACGGACACATCGATATTACTAAAAGAGCAGCAAAGCTGTTTGATGAGGTGCATATTTGCATTTCCGATAATTTGCATAAAAATCCATTATTTACACATGACGAAAGAAAGGAAATGATTGAGGAGTGCGTCCATACTATCGATAATGTTTTTGTTCATTCTAACCCAGAAAATTTAGTTATTAGATTTGCGAAAGAACATGATGCTGTTGCTATAATTCGAGGGTTAAGACACGTTAGTGATTTTGAGTTAGAATTTCAAATGGCGATGGTTAATCATGGTATTAATCCTGACATTTCTACTATTTTAATGGTTTCAAATGAAAAGTTTCTTCATCTGAATTCCACGATTATTAGAGAGCTAGGAAAGTACAATACAGATTTATCTAAATTTGTTCCAAAGAGTGTTGAAAATAAATTAATTAATAAAATGAAAGAAAAAGATGCCAGATAAAATAAAATTTGAAAATAATAAATTAGTTGTAAGTGATAATCCAATTATTCCTTTCATTGAAGGAGACGGTATTGGTCCTGATATATGGAATGCATCAAAAAAAGTAATTGATGCTGCAGTTAAGCACGCCTATAAAGGAACAAAAAAAATTGAATGGCTTGAAGTGCTTTGTGGAGAGAAAGCATTTGATAATACTGGAGAATGGTTGCCATCAGAAACATTAGATATGTTGAGATCACACTACATAGGAATTAAAGGACCGCTTACTACACCAGTTGGTGGGGGAATGCGCTCATTAAATGTAACCCTCAGGAAAGAATTAGACCTTTATGCATGTGTTCGTCCCGTAAGATGGTTTAAAGGCTGTCCTGCAGCGATTTTAGATCCTCATAGAGTTGATTTTGTTTTATTTAGAGAAAATACTGAAGATGTATATAGTGGTATTGAATTTCCAAAAGATTCAGATGGTGCTAAGCAAGTAATTAGTCTTCTTAATGAGCTTGGAGAAGGTCACAAAATAAGATTTCCAGAATCGAGTTCAATTGGAATAAAGCCTATTTCAAAAGAAGGATCAATACGACTATTTGATTCAGCGCTCAAATATGCAATTAAAAATAAACGAAGATCCGTGACTATAGTACATAAAGGTAATATTATGAAATTCACAGAAGGATTTTTCAAGAGATGGACTTATGAGCATGCTGAAACAAACTATGGTGATCAAGTATTTACTTGGATGCAATACGATAGAATTAAAGAAAAAGAAGGTACGGATGCAGCTAATACTGCTCAAAGTAAAGCAGAAGCTGAAGGAAAGGTTATCATTAAAGATGTTATTGCTGATGCTTTTCTTCAACAAATTCTATTAAGACCTGATGAATATGATGTGATAGCTACAATGAACTTAAATGGTGATTATTTATCTGATTCAGCTGCAGCTGCAGTTGGAGGTATTGGCATTGCTCCAGGAGCTAACATTAATTATAAATCAGGACATGCTATTTTTGAAGCAACGCATGGAACAGCACCAAAGTATGCTGGGCTAGATAAAGTAAATCCTTCTTCTGTAATACTTTCAGGGGTAATGATGTTACAACACTTAGGATGGTCAGAAGCTGCAGATCTTATTGAAAAAGGCATTGAATCTGCTATTTTCAATAAGAAAGTTACTTACGATTTTGAACGCTTAATGGACGGTGCTACACTGTTAAAATGTTCAGAATTTGGTGACGAGATTATCAGCAATTTCTAAATATTTATCATGTTTATCGATTATGCAAAAATAAAGTTGCAAGCTGGAAACGGCGGCACCGGCGTTGTTGCCTTTCACCGAGAAAAATATATCGATAAAGGGGGTCCAAGTGGCGGTGATGGCGGCAAAGGTGGAAATATCATTTTTTTAACAAACCCAAACTTACACACCCTTCAAGATATTCGATATCGTCGACTCTACAAAGCTGAAAGTGGTAAATCTGGAGGAGCCAATAAGCGCACTGGAAAATCGGGTGAAGATCTAATTATACAGGTCCCATGCGGTACCATTATTAAAGATTTGAATACTCAAAAAATAGTTGTTGATATGGTCGAAGAAAATGAACAGCATATTGTCTGTAAGGGCGGTATGGGTGGAAGAGGAAACTTTCGTTTTAAATCTGCCACTCAGCAAACTCCAAGATTTTCACAAGAAGGAATTCCCGGAGAGTCATTACAGGTTGAGCTTGAATTGAAGGTGTTAGCTGACGTAGGGTTAGTAGGTCTACCAAATGCCGGAAAGTCCACCTTATTATCAGTTATGACTACTGCAAAACCTAAGATAGCTGACTATCCTTTTACAACTTTACAGCCACATTTAGGTATAGTAAAATATGGGGAATATCAATCATTTGTAATGGCAGATATTCCAGGTTTAATTGAGGGTGCTAGCCAGGGAAAAGGATTAGGGCATCAATTTCTAAAGCATATTGAACGCAATAGAATTCTGCTCTTTTTAATTGACATTTTAGAGCCTAATCCGCAGGACGTTTTTGATAAATTATCGAATGAACTTTCTAGTTTTAACAAAACATTAATGGATAAGCCGAGAGTTGTTATTCGTACAAAGCGAGATACGGTCCAGGAGGTTAAAAAATTAGAAAATTGGAAAAATTTTTCTCATGAATATATTGATATTTCGTCGGTTAGTAATGACGGTTTAGATGTCCTTAAGGACAAACTCGTATCTTTTTTATCGAGTTCATAGTATTCTTGATGTATATTCCGCATATTGGAGAGGTGGCTGAGTGGTTGAAAGCGGCACCCTGCTAAGGTGTTATACGGGAAACTGTATCGAGGGTTCGAATCCCTCTCTCTCCGCAAAATTTAGAATAATCTTTTTATTTTTTTAAATGCAGCTTTTATTAAATCTCTACTAACAATAAATATTAGCCCAATGATCATAAGGCTAATTATTCCAATTAAGATTTTTTCTATTAGAATTATCATATTTATAACTGAGGTACTGGTTTAAAATTATTTAATTGTTCAAAAGAGTATGCAAATTCAATTAATTGTTTATCAGACCACGCAGTACCAATAAAAGACATTCCAATAGGAAGATTGTCCACATAATCAAGCGGAACAGTAATATGGGGATAACCAGCCATAGCCGCATAACTACCATTTACCCAAAATCTATATGCTGCAATAGCTTCATCATCGCCACCATCATGATTGATGGACCATGCAGGACTCCATGACAACCCAACGAGCGCTTCCACATTATTTTCTTTTAGAAGACTATCAATTCCATTTCTCGTATCAAGAATTTTTTCAAGTGCTATAAGATATTCTTCTTTCTTAGATGATGTTTGTTCGCTATCTAAAAAAATACTTTGGTCAAAATATTTTAATACAGCTTCTTTGTTTGTATCATTAAATGCAATCAATTCTTCAAGTGTTTTATAAGCGGAGTTTGATTGAAGTAAATATTTCTCAAGATTTACTTTGAATTCGTACATCAATACTAATAGTTCGGCTTCTCCAGGATATTCTCTGTTGTCCTTTATATTAATCACAGTGGCACCAGCACTCTCTAATAGTTGCTGTATTTTATTCAAAGCTAATAATCCTTGCTCATCTTCCGAACCTGTCGGAAGTAATCCAAATCTTTTTCCTGATAATGAATCTAAATTAAGATTTGAAGTAAAGTTAAAATCAAACTCCTGAGGAATCTCAAATGTTGCAGGGTCATTATTATCTTTTCCTGCAATGATCTCAAGTATTGTGGCTGCTTTTTTTACAGAATTTGCCATTGGGCCTGCAGTATCTTGCGTATGGGAAATTGGAATGATTCCTGATCGACTTACTAGACCTACTGTAGGCTTGATTCCCACAATACCATTGACTGAAGAAGGACAACTGACTGAGCCATTAGTTTCGGTTCCTATTGCGACATCTATTAATCCTGTTGCAACCACAACCCCAGAACCAGAGCTGGACCCACAAGGCGTGCGCATTTTTCCATACGGATTAATTGTTTGGCCACCCATGCTAGACCAACCGCTAGTAGAAGAGGAAGAACGAAAATTAGCCCATTCGGACAAATTGGTTTTTCCAATTACAAAATATCCATTATCAATAAGTTGTTGTATAAGAAAAGCATTATTAGAAGGGTAATTTTCTTTAAGGGCTAAGGAGCCGGCAGTATTTGGAAAGCCAACAACATCGATATTATCTTTAATGGCAATAGGTTTTAAACCTTTACTAAGATTTTCTTCAATTTCATCATGACTTAATTTGTTAATATAAATACCAAATTGTTGCTCGATTGCTGTATCAGCATTGGTTGAAGGTTGTGTACAGGCAAAAAAAATGAATAATGTTAATAGGGTAATTGTTTTTTTTATCATAATTCCTCAATGTTTGTAAAGTGAGCTTGACATTAATATTTGTAAAGCTTACTTTACATTTTATTAAACAATAATAATTTAAGGAGTAAAAATGGTTAAAGTAACACATAATGGGTTATGGTATGATTTTCGTTCCATGAAGAAGAAAGACCGAACCCTTTTATATAAAGCAATGTTTTTTGGTACATTGGGGGGGTTCTTTATGGGAGTATCTCGTAGCGATGCAGACCTTTTAATGCTTTCGGAGATTATTCATCCTTCTATCTATTACGTTTTTCCAACCGGGGCAGTATTGTCGATAGTTGGAACGATAAAGTATGGTGCTGATTTTTACAGTAGGCAAGACGAATTATTTAGAAGTTATCATGATTTTACATTACTATGTGGTTGGTTTGGTTTTGCAGTTTTCGGTTTAATTTTACATTACCTTTCTATATTCCTAGGGTTTAATGTAGGATGGATAGAATATCTTGGTTGCAGCGTTGCTGGAATGGCAATTGGGCAATTATATTTCTATAAAAGGCATTACTAATCATGAAGAATAATATAAAAACATTAAGAAAAAAATTAAATATTAGTCAGCAAAAACTTGCAGAAGATTTAAATGTTAGTCGTCAAACTATTAATGCGATTGAAAACGGAAAGTTTGATCCATCCCTTACTTTGACCATAAAATTAGTACGATTTTTTAAGATAGATTTAGAGTCAATATTTGAGATAGATTAAAAAAAAATAAAGGAGTAGTATATGGAACCAAGAATAAAAAATGGATGGCTTAGAGCTATTTTGTTCATGCCAATATGGATGATAGTTATGGGCGTGACTAGTGGGGTAGGAGTCGTTTTAATAATGTTGATGAACGGTATTGATATGACTGCAAATCCAAATGGAGCGGAAGCTTTGTTTGACAATATGAGCTTTGATTCACCGACAATGCTTTTTTTAACTGCCTTTCAAGTTGTTGGAAGTTTTTTAGCATTATGGTTTATGATGAGCGTTGTTAATAGAGAGCCATTAAAGAATATTGGTTTATCGCTTGAAAATCGCGGTAAAGAGATGCTAGTTGGACTAGGAGGTGCTTTACTGTTTATTGGCGGTATATTCCTTATTTTATGGACAATTGGCGCTATAACGGTTACAGGGGTAGCTGGATTTAAGCCAGGAGTATTTATTGTAAGTATGATGTTATTTCTAGCAGCATTTGATGAAGAAATTATTTTTAGAGGGTATATCCTAAAAAATATGATGGATGGAACAGATAATAGATGGATTGCGCTTGGCGGATCATCTGTATTATTTGCTTTGTTACATGCAGGAAATCCAAGTGTGTGGAGCAGTTGGGTTCCAATGACAGAATTGTTCGCAGCAGGATTTATTTTAGGAATTAGTTATACATTTACAAAAAATTTATGGCTACCAACCTTCTTTCATTTTGGGTGGAACTTTTTCCAAGGATTGCTTGGTTTTGAAATCAGCGGTCTAAGTGTTGATTCATGGAAGGCGTTAGTTCATGAAAATACTGGAAATGTACCAGATGTTATTTCTGGAGGGACTTTCGGAATAGAGGGTTCAGTGATTTCTTTGTGTTGCACTATACTAGGTACTTATTTAATATTCAAATACTATAATGAGCAGCATTAATAAGATATTACAATCATTGGGTATAGGAGCAGCTTTTGGTGTATTGCTCTATTTATCTTTTTTTTCTTCAAACATCCCGGAAGGGATGTTTGAAGATCCTAATACAGGCAAGCCAATGCTTTTGGGTCCGATTTCAATTGAAGAGCTCAAGCAATACCCATTTGATGAATGGTATGAAGCAGAATCAAAAGCCTACAGTGTAGATATTGAGTTGATAGCTGCTATAGATAATCCAAGTCAATATTCTTATCAAGTCTTTCTTGGAACATGGTGTGGTGATAGTAGAAGAGAAGTCCCTAGGATTGAAAAAATATTAAGTGAAATGGGTGTAGATTTAAATACTGTATCAATCGTAACAGTAGATCGCGATAAGATAAGCCCCAATGGAGAACATAAAGGAAAAGACATTCGTTATGTACCAACATTGATTGTAAGCAAGGAGTATCAAGAAATAGGGCGTATTGTAGAGTCGCCATCATCGCCAACAGCAACACTTGAAAGCGATTTATTTGAGATTACTTTAGGAATTCCACCCGTACCAAATTATAGCGAAAATTAAACTTGCTGCACTTCATAAAATTTCTCCTACTTTCTTTGGTTACTTTTGGTATTTATCCATTATATTTTTATGTCACCAGACAAGAAGAAACAAATGAATTATTAAGAGAAATAATCGAACAATTAAAGAAAGAAAAAATTCAATGAAAAAAATAAATATTCTAGGGTAGTTAAAAAATGTTTTCATTTAATATTGAATTAGTTGGTTGGATAGGCTCCACGCTCGTTATTATCTCTTTCTTCTTTGACGGATCAAAAATGAGAGTGATTAATGGATTGGGATGTCTGGCATGGATGTTTTACGCAATTGTACAAGGGAGTATGAGTTTATTGTTTGTAAATGCGGCGATTGTTATTGTCCATATTTTTAAGACATTTTCAAAATAAATCTATTATAGCTTAGCTTGTTTTATTTTCAATAAATCCATTTGCAGCACTAAAAATAAGTTCAGTTCTTTCGGGTTTTAATCTCTCTAACGCTCTAGGCATTACAGCTAACCTTGGATTAGTTTTAAAGAAGTCTAAATTGTTTTTTATAAACGACCAGTAAAGGCCGTCAACTATATCACACCACGGACCTTTTTTAAAATTACTCATTCTCATGATGTAACTTGAACCGCAAATGTAAGGCTTAGTAGAAAAAACGCCCCCATCAGCGAATGTACCCATTCCATAAACATTTGGAACCATTACCCATTCTGCTGCATCAATATACATCTCTAGAAACCATTTGTAAATTTCGTCGGGATGAATACCGGACAGATTCATAATATTTGAAATTACCATCAACCTGTTAATGTGATGCGTATATCCATGTTCTGTTGTTAGTTTGATAGCATCATCTAAAGGATCTATACCAGTAGTCCCTTTATACCAATCATCTGTTAATTTTCTTTGATTATCAAAGAAGTTATGACCAAACTGTTTATGACTTCTTGTTTGGTAAATACCTCTAATAAACTCTCTCCAGCCCATAATTTGACGAACAAAACCTTCCACGGAGTTAATTGAAGTATTATTTTTTTTACTAAATTCAATAGCCTCATCAATTACTTCATTCGGAGTTAATAGACCAATATTAAGTAAAGGGCTAATTGCAGAATGAAATAGAAAATTATGCTGTTGATAAATTGCATCTTCATAAGGGCCAAATAGTTCAAATTTAATAGACAAAAAATCATGAAAATATTTTATAGCATCTTTTCGGGTAAGAGGAACCCATGATTGATCAGAGGTTTCGCCTGGATGCTCTTTGAATGAGTTAGTAATAAATGTATTTACAGCTTGTAAGTGAGTGCTAGTAAAGGTTTTATTTGAAGGAATATCTAAGCCTTTAGGTATTTTTTTTCTGTTAAGCTCATCATAGTTCCATTGACCTCCAACTGGCTTATTTTCATCCATTAATATGTTTAATTCTTTTCGAGATTTTCTATAAAAGTTTTCCAGAAGTAGGGTTCGTTTTCCTTGCTGATAATTTTCAAAATATGTTCGACTGTGCATAAACATTGGTGACTCAAGAATTTCAAATTCAATAGATTGATTGTCCAAAAAGTTTAAGATTGTGGCTTCAATATCTTTATCTTCAATTTCATAAATGTAAATTTTTTCAGGTTGTAGGTTTTTAAGACATTCAGTGAGCTTGAATGTGAGGGATTTTTCGAACAAGTTATTAAAGTCGTAATAGGATACTTCATAGCCTGATTTGCTCATTTCATCTTTGTATTCTCTCATTGAAGAGAAGAAGAAGGCTAATTTTTTCTTGTGATGGTTAACATTTGTGGAAAGCAATAAATCTTCACACATGAATATATCGGTTACATCCTCAGGATGATTCTTTTTATCAAATAATTGATTATTTAAAACAATGAGAAGTGACTTCATTTATTCTTGACTTTTTTTATACTCTGATGGAGTTAAAGTCTTCATAGTTAGTGCATGAATTTCAACATGCATATACTCATCGACAGCCTTATAAACTAATTGGTGTCTTTCAATTAAGCTCATCCCTTCAAAGTCTGGACTAACTAATGTCATACTAAGATGAAAGTTGCCATCAAAAGTTGCATGATTTTCGTGTTGAGCAGTGTAATCGTATACATGGATTGACTCAACAGTAATCGCCTCTGATATTTTTTTAGAAATTATGTTCTGTAATTCTTCAAGCTTCATTGTAAATTTGTATTATGTTACCTGAATTTAATTCAAAAATTATAAAATGCTCATGTCTTTTACTTTTTTTACAAGCTTGTGCATATTTTAACACTTTTTATAACGCAGAAGAACACTTTGCAAATGCTGAAAAACTCAGAATTCAAAGTATTGGTAGCTCTCTTTCAGCTAAAGCAATTCAAGAATATGGTAAAGCTATTGAAAAGTCAGATAAGATATTAGTTGATTACAGTGATAGTGACTATGTAGAGCAAGCATTGCTTTTGAAGGGTAAGTCTCATTTTTTTAGAAGGGAATATGATAGCGCAAGAGAAGTTTTCATGGAATTAGAAAATTCCAATGATCAATTCTTTGTTGATGAAACGAAGTACTGGCTTGCATTATGTAAATGGAAAGATTTAAAGCCGCAGCCAGCTATTAATGACCTTAAAGGACTATTATCCGATTCTAATTCAAATGATTTAAATTCAAGGATTTACTTAGTATTGGGAGAGATATTTTTAGAGATTGAAGACACTAATAGTGCATTTAATTTCTTAAGTCTTGGTGCAGAAACTAGTAAAGATCGCTTAACCAGAGAGCAAATTTATTTTCAGATCGCCAATCTTTCTTTTGATAAAGGGGTCTATAAAGAGGCGCTAGATAATTATAAAAAAGTACTAAATAACAGCATATCTGTTAGTAGGATTCGTGAATCTAATTTAAAAATTATTCAATCTTATAGATTGATGGGTGAGTCAAAACAGTCAAAGGAGAGAATCGATAAACTTCTGTTGAATGACGACTTTAACTCAATTAAAGGGGATTTAAGGCTAGAGTCAATTAAAATAGATTTAGATAGTGGCAATACTAATTATGCTATAGAAAATCTTGATATTATTGCGCAAGATTATCCTAATACTGTTATTGCTATTGAGGCATACTATATCCTCTCTGTTTTGTATTTAGAAAGTCCTTATCTAAATTTCGAAAAATCTAATTTCTTTATGAATGAAGCAATGAAACAAAATGCCAACTCTTCACATAAAGTTTTGATTTCAGGAAAGCGTGAATCCGTTGTTACTCTTATAGAATTAAGTCAATTATTAGAAAAGAATAATGGCGAGAAAAAATCTACAATATTATACCGATTAGGAGAGATTTTAGCATTTGATCTTGGGAATAAAAATGATTCAATTCCTTATTTTAATAACATCGTGAATAATTTCCAAAGTTCTGATGAATTTTTACCGTCAATATTTGCTTTATATACTTTAAATAAATCAAGCAATGATGTTGTCAGTAATCGTTATAAAGAAAAAATTTTAAAAGAATATCCTAATACTGATTTTGCAAAATCTATTATTAATGATTTAAATCTAGAAATCGAACATAATCCTACTGAGATGCTAGTAAAAGCTGAGAATTTGTGGCTTGATAACAAAAGAGCATCCCTTAAGGCTTATAAAGATATTTTAGGCATTGATGCTTCTACAGAATCTTCCAATATAGCAGCATATTTTTTAGGTTATTACTATGATTATGAATTATCGAATGCTGACAGCGCTATTGTTTACTATAAATGGTTAGTCACTAAGCATGCTAGCTCTAAACAAAGTCAGATAGCTAAAAAAAGATTGGAAGCCCTAAATGTTAGATAGGTTTAGAGCTAATATTCTCTCTGTTCAATTTAAAACTATTAGACGTTTCGTCATTACTTTTATTGCTAAAATTCCTAAAGATTTAGAGAGAGCTATTCTTTTTGGAGATGCATTAAATCACTTTATTATGATAACGCCTTTTAAATATTTATTTAAATTTAAAATTCCGCAGAATTTAGAAACAAAACTCTACGACCTTTCATTTCCTTCACCCATAATAGCTGCATCTTTTAAGGATGATATTAGTTCACTTGTACAGTGGCAATTAGTTGGTTTAGGCGGTATGACATATAAAACTGTTTTAAAAGAGCCGTCAAAGGGGAATCAGAGGCCTAGAATCCAGGAAATTAAATATAATAATGGATATGGATTGATCAATTCTTTAGGTCTTCCGACAAAAGGTGTCAAAAAATTTGTAAAAACATTTCAAAGTAAAAAACTTTTATCATTTAATCGCCCTATCGGGATCAGTATTGGAGGAAATAGTGCCGAAGAATATTTTGAAGTTTTCCATAAAATTAACTCAAAAGTTAAAAAGTCTTCTTATGAGCAATTTTTTTACGAATTAAACATAAGTTGTCCAAATACTCATGACGGAAAATGTTTGAGCGAAGATATTGAAGCGCTAACAGTATTAATGAAAAAAATAAGAAAATCTTGTACTAATGTTATTGTTGTAAAGGTATCTCCAGATAGTAGTCATGAAAATTTATTTAAAGTCTGTGAACTTTTAGTTCAACTTGATCGATGTGCGATTAATTTAGGGAATACTAAATATATTACTGCTACCTCTGTAGGATTAAATAAAAAAACATTTTCAAAAGAGGGTGGTGGATTGAGCGGTCAGGGCCTTTTTGAAAAGACTTTAGATAATGTCGATTTAGTTTCCTCAAAATTTAAGATACCTATCATTGCCACAGGGGGTATATCGTCCTATAAAGATGTAAAGAAAGTGCTATATCAAGGAGCAACTATTGTGGGTATGGCAAGTCAGCTTGTAATTGATCCATTTCAGATTCCGTTGATTAATCGTAGATTGTCTGATGAAAAATAAGCTAATAGCTATAACATTAATCTTTATTGTTAGCTGTGGCTCAAGTATAGCTTACGGAGATTATGTTAATTCAAGTGGAATGAGTCGCAAGCAAATTGAGGCTATCAAAAATCATCCTTCGACACAAATCGGTATTGCTTCATATTATGGAAAGAAATTTCATAAGAAACGTACTGCAAACGGTGAAATATTCAATATGTATAAGGTAAGTGCAGCGCATAAAACATACCCTTTGGGCACAAAAATTAAAGTAACCAATATGGAAAATGGTAAATCTATTAAATTGTATATTAATGATAGAGGTCCTTTTGCAAAAGGAAGAATACTAGATTTATCATATAAGGCAGCAAGGAAATTAGACTTTGTAAATCAAGGAACTACAAAGGTGAGAATCGATGTTATTAGATTGGGTGATAACAGATATTATAAATGAAAAAAGTATTATGTATCGTTAACCCTGTAAGCGGTTTAAAGAAATCACTTAAAGTATATTATGAAGTTAAGGGCATTATTGAAAATGCCGGTTTTACACCGCAACTACTTACAACAAATTATGCCGGACATGCTGAAAGGCATGTATCCAAATTAGAGAAAAACGCCTTTGATCGTATCATTATTTTTGGAGGTGATGGAACGGTGAATGAGGTAGTAAACGGGCTTTACCGATCAGATATTTGTTCATTTTTTCCAATAGGAATTATTCCAACTGGTTCTGGAAATTCCGTGTTACATGACACTCAGTCTTTAGATCCTAAAATAGCTATTACAAAGGCTTTAGCTGACAATATCCAGATGATGGATGTCAATAAGGCTATTTTCGATAATGAAGTTAAACTAAGTATAAGTGTTATTGGATGGGGTATGTTTTCTTATGGAAATGTCTTGGCAGAAAAGTTGAGGTTTTTTGGAACTATAAGGTATGACATAGCTTCAGTTATAAAATTGCTTGAAAAACAATCTTTTAAAGCGTCCATTACTGTTAATAATGATTCTTATGATATTTCATGTGCTTTTATTGTTGGTTGCAATAGTATTCATACGGGTAAGGGTATGAAAATTGCTCCTAATGGAGGTTTTTATGACGGAGAAATTGATATAGTGATTGTCAAGAATGATGTTAGTCGTTTTCAGTTGGCCAAGATTTTTAAAGAAGTGTATACAGGAAAGCATATTGATCTTCCTTATGTTTATATGGGAAAAGCTAAATCATTTTCAATAAATGCTGGAGAAGAATCTTTTTTCAATGTCGATGGAGAAATTGTTAAGAGTCAAAAGGTTGCTGTTGAGATTCTCCCAAAACTAATTAAGCTTTTGGTATAATTATAAACTTTGATTAGTTTGCCTCAATGAGTGCTATAAAGTCAAGACTTGCAATAGGATTAACAGGGTTTCCTTTAGTTGTTTTAGCTATAATAAATGGTGGCTGGATATTCAATATGCTCATTATTGTATGTGGACTAATTGCTTTTAGAGAATTTTTATCTCTTAAATCTAAAAATGATAATTTTCTCGTATGGTTATTATTTGGATGCTTTTATGTACTGGGAAGTCTTTTTTGTTTAATAGTATTACGAGATATTGATCAGAACTTAGGTTCATACTTTACGCTCTTAATTTTTGCAGGCGTATCCATAAATGACTCTTTTTCTTATATATTTGGTAAGTGGATTGGGGGTAAAAAAATTGCACCCTCTATCAGCCCAAAAAAAACATATGCCGGTCTTATAGGAGGGCTTTTGGGTACTATATTTTATGTTTTAATATTTAATCATTATTTTTTTGAATTAAACTTTAGAGATATGTGTGTTTTCATTTTTATTTTAAATATTGTTGGTTTTTTTGGAGATATTTTCGAATCTTCATTAAAAAGAAGAGTAAAAATCAAGGATTCTTCTCGTCTTTTATTGGGTCACGGAGGAATGTTAGATAGGTTAGACTCTTTAATATTGACAACTCCGGTCACATTGTTTTATGTTATTGCGTATTATTTATGAGTAAAAAGATTAAATCAATATTAGCAACCGATTGCGGTAGTACTACCACCAAGGCCATTCTCATTGAATGGAAAGAAGATAGATACAGGCTAACCTATCGAGGTGAAGCACCAACAACTGTAGAAGCTCCATTTGAAGATGTAACTAAAGGTGTATTGAATGCTGTAATGGAAGTTGAGGAGTTGTCTGGTAGAACTATTCTAGATGGCGATCAAATTATAACACCAGATAGCGGTAAAAAGGGCGTAGATATTTATGTTTCAACAAGCTCTGCTGGGGGTGGATTACAAATGATGGTAGCTGGTGTGGTAAAATCAATGTCTGGAGAAAGCGCAGAAAGAGCTGCATTAGGCGCAGGTTCAATCGTGATGGATGTTTTAGCTTCAAACGATGGAAGATTGCCACATGAAAAAATTACACGTATACGACAATTAAGACCTGATATGATATTGTTGTCTGGCGGAACAGACGGTGGAACCACAACACACGTTATGGAATTAGCTGAAATTTTAGCCGCAGCAAATCCAAGACCTCGTTTAGGACAAAATTATAAGCTACCTGTTATTTATGCTGGAAATAATAAAGCACAAGACTCTATTCAATCGACGCTTGGAGAAATTTCTGACTTAGATATCGTTGATAATATTAGACCAGTTCTTGAAAAAGAAAATCTAGAACCATCTAGAGATAAAATACATGATCTATTTATGGAGCATGTTATGGCTCAAGCTCCCGGATACAAAAAGCTTATGTCTTGGACTGATGCACCAATTATGCCAACGCCCGGAGCTGTTGGTTCGCTTATTGAAATGATTGCAAAAAAAGAAGGTATATCAGTGGTAGGTGTAGATATTGGTGGAGCAACAACTGATATTTTTTCCGTGTTTGAAGAAAAATTTAATCGTACGGTAAGTGCTAACCTTGGCATGAGCTATTCTATTTGTAATGTATTGGCTGAATCGGGTCTTGATAATGTTTTAAGATGGGTACCGTTTGATATTGATCGAAGCGAACTAACTAATCGAATTGGTAATAAGATGATTCGCCCCACTACAGTACCGCAGTCTTTAGAAGAGCTAGTTATTGAGCAAGCTATTGCTAGAGAAGCATTAAGATTGTCTTTCATTCAGCATAAAGAATTTGCAACTAGCTTAAAGGGAGTCCAATCAGAGCGTACTATTTCAGATGCTTTCGAGCAATCATCAAGTGGACAATCATTAGTTAATATGATGGACTTGGACTTATTAGTTGGTTCTGGTGGTGTGTTATCACATGCTCCTCGTCGACAACAGTCTGCAAGAATGCTTATTGATGCTTTTATGCCTGAAGGTATTACACAATTAGCAGTCGATTCAATATTTATGATGCCTCAGTTGGGAGTTTTAGCAAACATTGATAAGAAAGAATTAAAAGAAGATGCTAGTCAAGCGGCATTAGAAGTTTTCGATAATGACTGCCTTATTAGACTAGGAACT